>SAMEA3387454__coassemble_1803_pt1 | contig 59263 bp, 48 predicted proteins | sample SAMEA3387454__metabat2_high_PE_014 | metagenome-assembled genome bin SAMEA3387454 (sample SAMEA3387454) | Felis catus | biome: Faeces | place: United Kingdom | collected 2012
CAGCAAACGCATCGTCATCGCCAGCGACGTCGCACCCAAAAACCTCAAAGGATTCCAACAGTCGCTCATTGCCCGGCTGCAATCAGGCATCGTGGTGGGGCTTAACGCTCCATCGCTCGAAACCAGAACGGCAATCCTGCGCATGACGGCCACCATGCACGGATACGACATCCCCGCCGAGACCATTGACCTGCTCGTCGAACAGTACCCCGACGACATCCGCACCCTCAAAGGCGCCCTCACCCGACTTGCCGTCATCGCCACGCTCACCGGACAATCCATGACGGCCCGGTTCACCAAACGGGAACTCGGCATCATGGCATAGCATGCCACGCAGACGGAAGTGTTCGCAGCGGCGTCCTCCCGCTTCTGGCGCTTCCGCCGCATGGCATATCCACCTGCATCCCGTCAGACGTCATCTTCACCGGAGCGGCTGCCGTATCGTTCGACCAGACGTCGGCCCACTGCGGCCATGGCGTCGCGCAACGACTGGGGCTGCACAATATCGATGTCGACGTTATCGGAGTATTGGAGGGCCCACCACAACACGGTCTGCGGGTCGGCGTGCACGGCGACCTCATACGTGCGCGCATCCACTCGGCTGACCGAGGGACGCTCGAACCAGTCATAGATGCATGACAGGCTGCTGACATGCATCAGGATGTCCTCAGCCTGGCCCGTCCATGGATATAGGCGTTCCGCCAGATAATCCGCCAACGAGAACGGGGAGCCATCCGGCGCGTGCAACTCCTCCAACGGGCACTCCTGCCGTACACCCTCCACAATCCGCAGGTCGCGAATCCTATCGACATGCGCGAATGCCACGCCGTTCTTGCCATGCATATGGCAGAGCAGGTAGTACATGCCGTTGCGGTACGTCATCTGATACGGGTCGGCACGGTATTCCCGCGGTTTGCCACTTTCCGGATCGATACGCAGCGTCAGGCTGCCGTCCACCGCGTAGTCGCACATCCGGAAGGACACCACGTGCCTCCCGCTGATGGCCTCGTCGAGATTCTCGACATTCGACAGGAACTCGCGATTGTACGGCTTGGGTACCCGTATGTTCCGCAACCCCTGTGAATGTGCGCCGGCGAATCCCGCAAGAACACGCAATCGGTCATAGGACTCCCGCGCATACTCCTCATCGATGCGGGACAATGCCAGCCCGTCACCGAACAGACGTAGCTCGGCCACATCAATCGCAGGCTCCATGCACCATCCGGGGCGTGCATCGGCACTGTCCGCCTGACGCATATCGGCTGCAGTCAAACGCCGAACCGTCCGGCCCATAGGACGCTGAGCCTCCAATAGCTGCAGATGAGCATGCACCGTTTTCTCGGTTGCCCCCACTCTATTGCTCAACTCCTTGACCGTCAGGCCGTGTTCCGAATCAGTATACTCGGCCAGTTCGTTCAGGATATCCACCAGAATCTCGTTGGTGCTGCGCGTTTTCCTGCCTGCCATGCCGCCCTCCCGGATTCGACGCCTACCCTCATCTTAGCCATGACAACACGCCGGGCATGTGGACAACCGGTATCGTTCGACCACATTGTCCGAATCATCTGGACATCGGCGGCACGTCCCGTCTACCGTCATCATCATGACCAGACAACACATATCGCCCGGTAAACCAAATATCATCACCATAGCGACGTTGGTGGCGGCCGTGTGCACCACGCTTGGGCTGCTGGGCACGGCGCTTCAGGCGTGGGCGCTATTCTCCGGCGAATACTCCCCCTGGGGCGCGCTGCTCATGGTGTCGATGCTGGCCACCGGCTGGCTGACGGTGGTTACGGCCCTGGCATCCCTCGTCCTGGGCGTCATCAGTCTCTGCCGCCGTTCGTGCAGCCGTTGGATATCGATATACGCCATCACCGTGGGCGCGCTGCCGCTACTCGGCGTGCTGGGCACGCAACTGCTCTAACGCATGCGCCAGATCGGCGGGGTATCTCGACTTGACGGTGGTCCATACGTGCGTGCGGGGATGCCGGAACTCCAACTGCACCGCATGCAGCCATTGGCGTTCCAGACCCAGCTCGGCCGCCATCACCGGATTCGCCCCATACATCGGGTCGCCCACCAGCGGATGCCCGATAGAGGAGAAATGTACACGGATCTGATGGGTACGCCCGGTCTCCAGGTTCACGCTCACCAGCGTGGCCTCGCCGAAACGCTCCATCACATCCCAATGCGTGACCGCCTCCTTGCCGGCAGGGGTTACGGTGAAGCGGAAATCGGACACCTTGGCACGCCCGATCGGCGCGTCGATGGTGGCCCTATCCTCCTTGAGGTTGCCCTGAACCAAGGCATGATAGGTCTTCACCACCTCGTGTTCGGCGAACTGACGCCGCATCTCCTTGTACGCCAGCTCCGACTTGCACACCAGCATCAATCCGGAGGTGCCGACGTCCAGCCGGCTTACGATCCCCTGCCGCCCCGGCGCACCGTACGAGGTGATATGCACCCCGCGGTCCAGCAAGCTGCCCAGCACCGTGGGGCCGGTCCATCCCACCGAGGCGTGCGCGGCGACGCCGACCGGCTTATCCACCACCACAACGTCATCATCCTCGTAGACAACGCGCATGTCATCGGCTATGGGTTCGGGCTCGTGGCGTTCCTCCTGCAGATCGAACTCCACCATGTCGCCGGCCTGCAATATCCCCGATTTCGCCACGTCACGCCCCAATACGCGAGCCTGCCCGCTGGCAACCAGATCGGACGCCTTCGCCCGTGAGATGCCAAGCATCTTGGCCACGGCAACGTCGAATCGCTTGCCGATCAGCGCATCAGGAGCCGGTGCCAGATGAGTCATCGCCGCTCCTCGCCAAGGTCCGATTCGCTGAACGGCACCCCCAACACCAGCAGCACAACCACCGCAATGCCGGCGCCCACAAGCAGGATATCCGCCACATTCCCCACGGACCACCCGTAGTTGATGAAATCCACCACCTTGCCGTTGAGGAACCCGTCCGCATACACCACGCGGTCGATCAGGTTGCCCAAGGCACCTGAGAACGCCACGGACAGCACCACGGTCCACGCCAGTCTGACGGTCTTCAACGCGCCGACGACCAGGAGTACGCATGCCACGGCGGCCAGCAGTGAGATGGCCCAGGTGGCGGAGGAGAACAGCCCCAATGACATGCCCGGGTTGAACACCAGCGTGAACGACAGCAATCCGGGAATCACCGGCACCGTACCGGCATCGGCCAGCGCCTGCTGCGCCCAGAGCTTGGTGCCCTGGTCAAGGACCAATCCGACAATCGCAATACACGCAAAGACGGCCACGCGTGTGCGCAGCCGTCTTTGTTGACTCACAGTCATACGGTATCAGCTCCGGTCAGGTCAGTTCTGCTCGACCTGATTGAAGTTGTTCGTATCCGAGACCTGGGAGACCAGCTGGCCGAGGAACTCGGTCAGTCGAGCGCGGTATTCGCTCTCGAAATGCTTCAGGCTCTGGATGTTGCCCTCGATGACCTTGCTCTGGGTCTCCAGGTTGTTGCGGACCTCCTCGGCATAGGTCTCGGCGGCGGTACGGGTCTTCTGATCGTACTCGGCAGCGCGGCGCTGGACCTCGGCCTCGTACTGGTCGGCCGCCTGGTGCTTGGTCTCGGAGTACTGGTCGCCTTCCACATGCTTGTTCTGCATGTAGGTGTCGGCATCCTGACGGGTCTTGACCGCGTAGCTATCGGCCTCGGCACGGGTACGATCCGAATACTCGTCGGCATCGGCGTGCACGCGCTGGCTGTAATCGTCGGCCTCGGTGCGGGTGCGGGTGGAGTAGTCGTTGGCCTTGGCCACGGTCTCCTCGTAACGGTTCTGGGCCGTGTCGGTGATCTCCTTGGCCTTGGCCTTGCCCTTATCGACGTACTGGTCGTGCAGCTGCATAGCCAGCGTCAGCATGGCGGTGGCGCGCTCCGGCTCGGTGGTGGCGGCCGCGGCGGCACCGGCGATCTTCTGCAGGCTGCCGGTCTCCGCGGCGGGCTCCACCTTGGCCATCTGCTCGCGCAGCTGCGCCTCACGATCCTGCGATTCCTTCAGCTGGCGCGCCAGCTCGTCAACCTGCTGGGCCTTCTGGGCGGCGGCACCGGCCTGATGCTGGGCGGCGGCCAGCTGACGGGAGAGATCCTCGACGCGGGAGCGGAACTCATCACGCTCACGCTGCACGGAAACCAGCTGCGCGGCAACATCCTCGTTGCCGGAAGCCTGCGCGGCCTGAGCGGTCAGCTGATCGACCTGAGCGCTCAGACGATCCACCTGTCCCTTGAGCTGCTCGTTCTGGGCGGAGAGCGCACGGTTGCTCTCCTGGGCCTCGGTCAGCTGCGCGGCGTCGACCTGTGCCGACTGGGCATCGGCGTTCGCCGCGGCGGTCTTCAGGCCTTCGTTCTCCTCCTGCAGCGACTGCACCTGTGCGGTCAGCTCGGAGATCTTGGTGTTCAGGCTGGCAACATCCGGACCGAGCGACTGCGTGGACTGGCTGCCCTGCATGGCCTGACGGCCCAGCGCCTCAACGGTTTCGGTGACCTGATCCAGGAAGTCGTCGACCTCGTCGACATCATAGCCTTCCTTCAGGCGAACGGTTCGGAACGTATGCTCCCTAATGTCCTTCGGCGTCAACAGAGCCATAAATCTTGCACCTCGCTTCAGGCATAGTGCCTCGCTATGTACGTACTCAACCTATGATGCTAGCACGTCCCCTGTGCAGAACGCCATTACACATGCCATTAAAGGAGAATCCGCAACACAATCAGAGCGAAATACAGCACGATGAAGCTGACATCGAAATATATCGGCCCCATGGGAATCGGCGGAATATAGCGCCTCAGCCACCGCAAAGGCGGATCGGTGAGCCTATAGACCGCACCGATCAACGACAACACCACGCCACGCGGACGCCACCGCGGGGCCAGCACCGCCACCCAATCCAGCACCATCCGAATCAGCAATACGGTGATATACGCACCGATCAGCCAATCGACGATGCGCGCGAAGACAAATAACAGCATGTCCCCAGCCTACCAAGAGAACCGGGGACAAGCTGATAACGAACAGTGAACCGTCAGTCCGAGAACAGATCGTGGGACGACTTGGACGTCTGCGGTTCGTCCACCTTGATATTCGCCGGGCTCAGCAGGAACACGCGCGGGGTCACCCGCTCGATCGAGCCGCGCACGCCGAACACCACACCGGCGGAGAAATCGACGATCCGGTAGGCAACAGCCTCCGGCACACCGGTCAGGTTGAGCACCACCGGCACACCGTCGCGCAACGCACGCCCCACCATCTGCGCCTCGTCATAGGTCTTGGGGTGAATCGTCGTGATACGGCTGACCCGCCCCGGGAACGGGCTGGCGGACGATTCACGGGAGGCCCCGGAGGTACCGGACGACGCGTTCGAAGTCATCGGCGTGACCGAATGATCCGAATCGAACGACGATTCGGCAGGTTCCTCGTCAAGCACCGGATCGTCGTCAACGACATCCGTCATGCCCAGATAGGACATCGCGTTCTTCATAAACCCAGCCATCACGGTTCCTTTCGTTACAGTCCGTCGATTCAGCGCAGGAAGTCAGGGATGTCGAGATCGCTGGGGTCGTTGGACGAGATGACGTCATGCTCGGTTGTCTCGTCGAAGGACCGCGACGCCGCATCTCCAGTGGACGGCGCGAATGCCGGGGTTGTCTGCTCGGTGACGACCGGGGCCTGAGGCTGCGCGGGCGTAACGGAGATCGGGGAAGGCTGGGCGGACGCCACGGCAGGCGCCAACGTGATCTTCTCCTGCGCATCCTGCTTCTTGCTGGTGGAGTCGAATCCGGCCGCGATGACCGTGACCTTGACCTCGTCCCCGTAGGAGTCGTCGAGCGCCAGACCCCAGATGATCTGCGCCTCCGGATGGATGGCGTCGCGCACCAGCTGCGTGGCCGCAGCCGCCTCCTGCAGGCCGATGTCGCTCGGGCCCGCGATGTTGATCAGCGCGCCGTGAGCACCCTCGATGCTCTCCTCCAGCAACGGCGAGCTGATGGCAATCTCCGCGGCCTTGGTGGCGCGGTCCTCGCCACGGGCCGAACCGATGCCGAACAGCGCCGTGCCGGCCCCGCGCAGGATGGCGGTGACATCGGCGAAGTCCACATGGATGTACGAGTTCAGCGTGATCAGGTCCGTGATGCCCTGCACGCCCGCCAGCAACGCGCTATCCGCGGTCTTGAACGCCTCCACGATGCCGATGGAACGGTCGGACAGCTCCAGCAAACGATCGTTCGGGATGACGATCAGCGCATCGACCTCCTTGCGCAGGTTCTCGATGCCGAGTTCCGCCTTGTTGGCACGCTGCGGGCCTTCGAACGCGAACGGACGCGTGACCACGGCAATGGTCAGAGCCCCCTGCTGGTGCGCCGCGCGGGCCACGATCGGACTGGCACCGGTACCAGTGCCGCCGCCCTCGCCGCAGGTGACGAACACCATGTCGGCGCCCTTGAGGGCCTCCTCGATATCCGACTGATGGTCCTGGGCGGCCTTCATGCCGCGCTCGGGGTCGGCACCGGCACCGAGCCCGCGATTCTGGTTATCCCCCAAAGAGATCTTCACATCCGCGTCGGAACGCAGCAAATCCTTGGCATCGGTGTTGACGGCCACGAATTCCACGTTCTGCAGGCCTTCGGCGATCATGCGATTGACGGCGTTGCCGCCGGCTCCACCGACACCGACGACCTTGATGTTGGTCTTGTCGTTGAATTCAGTCTGGGCGATCTCGCTCACCATAGTCTCCTGTCACTCACGGTTACGCATAACTCTATCGCAGTCGGCCTGACAATCAACGCAGATTCTCAAGCGTGTACCGCTTTTTGACAACTCTTTTGCAGTCCCCGGCGATTCCCGTGCTCCATCAGTAGCTGGCGTCCATCGGATCGTCGCCGAACAGCGCCTCGCGCTCCTCGTGCGTGGTTGTCCGCGAGTCCAGCCAGCCGTACGGCAGATGCACCTTCTTCTGGAAACGGACCCGGCCACGCGGCTTGTCCACCACGCGCTCCGGATAGGGCGCGTCCTGATTCAGCTGCGCCACCTCGCGCTCCACATCCGCCAACGATTCGCACTCCATGAACGCCCGACGGGTGGCCCCGCCGACCGGGAACCCCTTGAGATACCACGCCACATGCTTGCGCAGGTCGTGCACGGCCATCCGCTCGTCACCGTCGTAGAACTCGGTCAGCAGCTGCGCATGGCGTACGATGATGCGCCCGACCTCACCCAGCGTGGGGTTCGTGCGCTTCCCGCTGCCGGCGAACGCATGCTTGATGTCGGCGAACAGCCACGGTCGCCCCTGACAGCCGCGGCCGATGGCCACGCCGGCGCACCCGGTCTGCTCAACCATGGCCAGCGCGTCGTCGGCACCCCAGATATCGCCGTTGCCGAACACCGGGATGTCCAGTTCGCTCACCAGCTCGCCGATCCGGGACCAGTCGGAATGCCCGCCGTAGTATTCGGCGGTGGTCCGGGCGTGCAGGGTCACCGCCTTGCACCCCTCCTCCTGGGCGATATGGCCGGCCTCGTGGAAGGTCTCGTGGTCGTGGTCGATGCCGATGCGGATCTTAGCGGTCACCGGAATGTTCGCCTCGTCGCAGACGCGTACGACCCGCTGGATGATCTCACGGAACAGATCGGTTTTCCACGGCAGGGCGGAACCGCCGCCGCGGCGCGTGACCTTCGGCACCGGACAGCCGAAGTTGAGGTCCACATGGTCGGCCATGTCCTCGTCCACCACGATGCGCGCCGCCTGCTCCACAATGACGGGGTTCACCCCGTACAGCTGCAGCGAGCGGATCCTCTCCCCCGGCGCGAACCGGCATAGCCGCAGCGCCTTGGGGTTGCGCGCCACCAGCGCGCGGGCCGTGATCATCTCGGCCACGTACAGCCCGTCCAGGCCGTATTCCTCGCATAGCACGCGGAACGGCCAGTTGGTCACGCCCGCCATCGGCGAGAGCACCACCGGGGTCTCGACGCGCACCGGCCCCAGGTCGACCGGAGCGATGCGCACGGCGGACGTCGGCTTCGCATCGGTGCGCGGATCGACCGAAACGGTTTCGTCTGCGCAATCGATCACGGTTTCCTCTGACATATCCGGATTCCCATCCCTATTCACGGCGACGGGACCCAGACCGGACGTTGTGCCGGACTGGATCCCGTCGTCTTGCTGTCAATCGTATCGGTCTGACTCAGTACTGCCCGCCGGCTTCGGCCACCTTCACCGGTTCGCTCTCGTCGACGCCCTGCTCCTTGGACACGTCCTGGCCGCCATCCGCGGCCTTGGCGCCGACGATGGAGACAGGTCCCTGCGGGTAGCGCACGCGCTTCTCGCCGACGCGCTCGGCCACGTACTCGGCCACCTTGTCCAGGCTGACGCGCTCCTGGGCCATCGTGTCGCGCTCGCGGACCGTCACGGCATGGTCGTCGATCGTGTCGAAGTCCACCGTCACGCACAGCGGGGTGCCGATCTCGTCCTCACGGCGGTAGCGGCGGCCGATCGCGCCGGCCTCGTCGTAGTCGATCATCCAGTCGTGCTGGCGCAGGTCGGCGGCCAGATCCTGGGCGATGCCCTGCAGTTCCGGCTTCTTGGACAGCGGCAGCACCGCGGCCTTGACCGGGGCGAGCCTCGGATCCAGACGCAGCACGGTGCGCTTGTCCACGCCGCCCTTGGTGTTCGGGGCCTCGTCCACGTCGTAGGCGTCCACCAGGAACGCCATAAGGGAGCGGGTCAGGCCGGCGGCCGGCTCGATGACGTACGGAATGAAGCGTTCGCCGGTGGCCTGGTTGAAGTAGCTCAGGTCCTCGCCGGAGTGGTTCTGGTGCGCGGTCAGGTCGAAGTCAGTGCGGTTGGCGATACCCTCCAGCTCGCCCCACTCGGAACCCTGGAAACCGAAGCGGTATTCGATGTCCACGGTGCGCTTGGAGTAGTGGCTCAGCTTCTCCTTCGGATGCTCGTAGTGGCGCAGGTTCTCCGGCTTGATGCCCAGATCGGTGTACCAGCGGGTGCGGGTGTCGATCCAGTACTGGTGCCATTCCTCGTCGGTGCCCGGCACCACGAAGAACTCCATCTCCATCTGCTCGAACTCGCGGGTACGGAAGATGAAGTTGCCCGGGGTGATCTCGTTGCGGAAGCTCTTGCCCATGTTCGCAATGCCGAACGGCGGCTTGGAGCGCGAGGAGGTCATGACGTTCTTGAAGTCCACGAAGATGCCCTGCGCGGTCTCCGGGCGCAGATAGTGCAGGCTGTTCTCATCCTCCACCGGGCCCAGATGCGTGCGCAGCATCATGTTGAAGTCGCGCGGTTCGGTCCAATTGCCCTTGGTGCCGCAGTCCGGGCACACGATGTCCTTCAGGCCGTTCTCCGGCTCATGGCCGTGCTTCTCGGCATAGGATTCCTCAAGCTTGTCGGCGCGATGGCGCTTGTGGCAGTTCAGACATTCGATCAGCGGATCGTTGAACACCGAGACGTGACCGGAGGCCACCCACACGGCCGGCGGCAGGATCACCGAGGTGTCCACGCCCACCACGTCGCCGCGGGTCACGACCATCGAGCGCCACCATTCGCGCTTGATGTTGTCCTTGAGCGCCACGCCGAGCGGGCCGTAGTCCCACGCGGAACGGGTGCCGCCGTAGATCTCGCCGGCGGGGAAAACGAATCCGCGACGCTTCGCGAGGGATACCACTTCATCGAGTTTGCTTGCAGCCACAATGCACCTTCTGGTTTGAACGGTTTGGGGTCTTGTCAAAGACCTCAGGATACCGATAGACGCTGACAGCACGGACCGCCGGTTCATGCCCGGGTTGTCCGCTTGACGGCGTAGCGTCGGAACCGACATGCAGGGGAACCCCGCACGGGGTTGAGATGGGCCACAAGCCCGACCCTTTGAACCTGTTGGTTAAGACCATCGTAGGGAGCAGATATGAGCATCGACTCGTCCAACGCATCATCCGCAACAGTCCCGTCCGCATCGCGGCCCGGCGATCTGCCGGACGATCATCCGCTGCGCGCTCGCATCGCGGAAGCGGTCCACGCCGTACGGGACACCACGCCGCTGGCCCAATCGTTCACGAACTTCGTCACCATCAATCTGGTGGCGAACGCGCAGCTGGCCGTCGGAGGCACCGCCGCGATGAGCTATCTGCCGGACGATGTCCTGGACATCGCGGCCATCTGCGGCGCCACCTACATCAACGTCGGCACGCTGCTGCCGTTCTACAAGGACGCCCTGGCGGACATCGCCCGCGGACTGCACGACCAGGGCAAGCCGTGGGTGCTCGACCCCGTGGCCGCGGGACTGGGCGCCACGCGCACCGCCATCCTCGAATCGTTCCGGGACGTGCCGCCGACCGTCGTGCGCGGCAACGCCAGCGAGATCATCGTGCTCGATCGTATGTGGGAACTTTCCGATATGACCGCCGACGCCGGGGAACCAACGACCCGTCCCGCCGGCGTGGAATCCGCCGACGAGGTGGAGTCGGCGATGCCGGCCGCCCGCCGCATCGCCCGACATCTCGCCGCTCACTCAAACGATGGGCAGGGTGCGGTCGCCGTGTCCGGTGCCGTCGATTTCGTCACCGACGGCACGCGTGATTACCGACTGCCCGGCGGCAGCGCCCTGATGACCAAGATCACCGGCGCCGGCTGCTCGCTCGGCGGCGTGGTCGGCACCTATCTGGCCGTCGCCGATCCGTTGACCGCGGCGATGGCCGCCTCCCTGCATTTCAACCGCGCCGGCGAGATCGCCGAAGCCGCCGCCCACGGCCCCGGCTCGTTCCAGACCGAATTCCTGGACGCGCTGTGGAACGTCACCGCCGAGCAGATCGCCGAATCCACGATTCTGCAGTGACACGGACGGCACAACGACATGGGCCGTTCGATTCAACGGCCCAATCACCACGGAAAGGATCGACGATGAACCGTTTCCCTTACCCCACAATGCGCGACCGCTTCGACCTGCGCGCCTACTTCGTCGTCGGCCCCGATGACACCAAAGGCCGTCCGGTGGCCGATGTCGTCGCCGCGGCGCTGCGTGGCGGCGCGACCTTCATCCAACTGCGCGCCAAGCACGCCGACGCCCGCGATCTGACCGCGATGGCCGAGGCGATCGCCGCCGTCATCGCGCAGGCCGGCAAGGCGGACACCGTGGCGTTCGTCATCGACGACCGCGTCGATGCGGCCTGGCAGTGCCGTGAACTCGGTATCAAGGTCGACGGCGTGCACATCGGCCAGGACGACATGATGCCCGAGCAGGCGCGCGCGATGCTCGGCCCGGACGCCATCATCGGCCTGTCCGCCGAAATCCTGCCGCACATCAAGACCGCCAATGCGCTGCCCGACGGCACCATCGACTATATCGGCGCGGGACCGCTGCACTACACCGCCACCAAGCCGGATGCGGCCGCGGTCGAAGCGGACGGCACCAAGCACGCGCTCGGCATCGCGGGGGCGCAACTGTTGTGCGAGGCGAGCCGGTATCCGGTGGTGGTCGGCGGCGGCGTGCATGCGGACGACGTGCCGGCGTTGGCCCGGACCGCGGCCGATGGATGGTTCGTGGTCTCCGCGATCGCCGCCGCGGACGATCCGGAACGAGCCACCCGCGAACTGCTCCAGGCATGGATCGCCGTGCGCGGGGACGCCCGGCACGGCGTTGCGGCGTCGGCGGCCTCCCACCTGCAATCGGATGCGGCCGCTCCCCCGCAATGCGGTGCCGCCATGTTTGATGTCAAGCAACCGCACGGTCTGCCGCCGGTGCTGACGGTCGCTGGATCGGATTCGTCGGGCGGCGCCGGCATCCAGGCCGATCTGAAGACCATGCTGGCCAATGGCGTGTTCGGCATGTCCGCCATCACGTCGCTGACGGCGCAGAACACCACCGGCGTGCGCGCCGTGCAGAACGCCGACCCGGCGATTCTGGCCGACCAGATCGATGCGGTGTTCGAGGACATCCCGCCGATGGCGGTCAAGATCGGCATGGTCTCCAGCGCGGCGCTCATCGAGACGATCGCCGACCGGCTGACCGCGCATCAGGCGCGGAACATCGTGCTCGACCCGGTGATGGTGGCCACCTCCGGCGCCAAACTCATCGACGACGACGCCGTCGCCGCGCTCACCACACGGCTGTTCCCGCTGGCCACGGTCATCACACCGAACATGCCCGAGACCGAGGCGCTGCTGGCGCAGGTCATGCAGGATCGCACATCGGAGGATGACACCGAATCCGCCCGGCTGCTCAGCGAGGGCATCCGTACCGAGGCGGATATGGAGACGGCCGCCCGCACACTGGCCGAACACTTCGGCTGCGCGGTGCTCGTCAAGGGCGGGCATGGCATCAAGGACGCGAACGACGTGCTGGTAGAGCCGGATGGCACCGCCACTTGGTTCACTAGTCCGCGCATCGACAATCCGAACACGCACGGCACCGGATGCACGTTGTCCTCGGCAATCGCCTCCCACCTGGCGCTCGGCGAGACGCTGCCGCAGGCGGTACGCAGCGCCAAGGAGTATCTGACCGGCGCATTGGCCGAACAGCTTGATCTCGGGCACGGCGCCGGACCGATGGACCACACCTGGCGCTGGCGGTGACATCACTCGGTCAGACGGCGGCAGCCCGCGGTGCGCCCGCTGTCGCCGTCTGAACCGCCGGCCATTGTTGTGAACACCCATACCGCCCAACTCGCACACAAGGAGTATCGTCACCACTATGACCACAACACCCACTCAATCCAACACCGCATCCCCCGCCGCGACGACGCCGGACCGCAACGCCGTCCGGCAGGAGGTGCCGGTCAATCCCGAAACCGGCAAGCCGTATATCAACACGGTGGCGGCCGTGGCCATCGCCCCCAGCGGCGTGGGCGCCGAACTCAGCGAATACGTCTCGCAGGCCGTGGCGGTGATCCGCGATTCCGGACTGCCGAACGAGACGAACGCCATGTTCACCAACATCGAAGGCGATCTGGACGATGTGCTGCGCGTAGTGCGCGATGCCACGATGAAGCTTGCTGAGCAGGGCTACCGCACCGGCGTGACCTTGAAGCTCGATATCCGACCGGGCTTCAGCGGCCAGCTAACCGAGAAATCACAGTTGGTGGACGAGCTTCTGTCCAAGTAGTCGCCGGCATCCGCCGGGCATATGCACGCTGACATCACAACGAAGCGGTCCGCAACGCCACCCACAGCGAGTGGGAGCGTTGCGGACCGCTTGCTATGTGCTATGTGACGAGGATTCGCGAAGAACGTTCAGGCCAGGCGGTCACTCCAATCCGTTGGACTTCAGGTGGTGCAGGGTCACACCCGTGGCCCTGAGCGAGCCGGACTCGCTGACCAGCTTGACCGCACGCGGGCCTTCGGTCGGGAAGTCGTAGGAGCTCAGCACCTGATGGCCGTCGTTGACATAGACCTCCACCGAACCGCGGTCCACGAACACCCGCAACGTGAGCGTGTCAGCCGCCAGTTCCGCAGCGTCCAGCGGGGCGGCGTTCACCCGGCCACGGACTCCTTCTCGATCAACGTGCAATGGATCCTCGCGGGAATCGGCGAGTCCAGCGGCGGAATCGGAGCCCGCGTCGCAGGCATCGGCACATCATCCAACGACCGCCCCTCGATCATCGAGATCAGCTTGCACGCCGCCCAATACCCCATCTCGTAATGCGGCAGCTCCACCGTGGTCAGCTGCGGGGAGAACGTCTCGGCGATGACGCGGTGGTTGTCCACGCCCACCACCGAGATATCCCTGCCCACGGTCAGCCCTTTGCGGGCCGCGCACTCGTACACCGGCCACGAACGCGCATCGTTGAAGCAGAAGAAGCCATCCGGATTCTCCCGGTCGAAGAGCTCCCGGACCTCATCCAACGCGGGCCGGTTGTTCAGCACATCGACGACCAGCCGCTCATCGTAGCCAATGCCGGCCTCCTCCAGGGCCTGGCGGTACCCCTCCTTACGCAGGTCCTGCGCGATCATCGGCTCGCTGCACCCGATGTAGGCGATGCGCCGGCAACCGGCCTGGATCAGCCGGTTGGTGGCGTCCTTGGCGATCATGATCTCGTCCGGTTCCACGCTGGGAATCCGCCCCTCCGCGTCCGTGGCGTCCACCAGCACCACCGGGGAATCCTTCAACGCATCCGGCACATGCGTGATGCGGTTCGACATCTTGGCGTACATGAAACCATCCACGCCATACCGCTTCAGCGCGGCGATCTCCGTACCCTCGTCGGATTCGCCGTCGGTGCTGACGGTGAGCATGATGTATCCCAATCGGCTGGCCGCGTCCTGCGCCCCGAGGATGATGCCGCCGGCGTACGGGGTTGTGGCGACCTCCTCGCTGATGAAGCCCAGGATATGGGTCCTGCTGGTACGCAGGCTGCTGGCCAGCGGATTGGGACGGTACCCCAGCTCCTCCGCGGTCTTCCGCACCCGCTCGGCGATTTCGGCTTTCACCCGCCCCACATCGCGATGGTTCATCACCAGCGACACCGTGGATACCGACACACCCGCCTTCTGCGCCACCTGCTTCATCGTCGTCATGCATCAAACGATACACGCCCATACCCCTCGGCGCAGCAGAAACGCACGAAAGACCGCCTCGCCGACCTGCGCAGACCCCTCCGACGGACAGCGGCTTGAAACCTTATTTCTTCACGCCGCCGAACCGGCGATCGCGGTGGATGTAGTGGTCGATCGAACGCCACAGCACCTCGCGGCCGCAGTCGGGGAACAGTTCGGGCACGAAGTCGAGTTCGGCGTAGGCGGCCTCCCACGGCAGGAAGTTCGAGGTGCGCTGCTCGCCCGAGGTGCGGATCACCAGATCGCAGTCGGGGATGTCGGGGTTGTACAGGTGCTCAGCCACCATCTTCTCGGTCACGCGGTCGCCGCTGATGCGGCCGTCACGCACCTCGCGCGCGATGGCGGCGCAGGCGTCGGCGATCTCCGCGCGCCCGCCGTAGTTGATGCAGAATACCACGTCGATGACCTTGTTGCGCTTGGTACGCTCCATGGCCACCTCAAGCTCGTCGATCACCGATTTCCACAGTTTCGGACGGCGACCCGACCAGCGCACGCGCACGCCCCACTCGTCCATCTGGGCCACGCGGCGGTGGATGATGTCGCGCGAGAAGCCCATCAGGAACCGCACCTCCTGCGGGCTGCGCTTCCAGTTCTCGGTGGAGAACGTGTACAGGCTCAGGTAGCGGACACCTGCCTCGATGGCGCCGGCGATCGTGTCGAACACCACCGGTTCGGCGGCCTGATGGCCCTCGGTGCGGATCAGCCCGCGCTGCTGGGCCCAACGCCCGTTGCCGTCCATGATCACGCCGACGTGACGCGGCACCTTGTTCTTCGGAAAATCGGGGATGCGCGAAGGATCGGAAAACGGGGCCGCGGGCACGCTCAGCGACCGGTAATCAACGTTCTCAAAAGCCATACTACGCATCTTAGCGGTTACAGTCGTCTCCTGGACGCGCATCGAACACAGCAGCACTAGACGCGCATCGAATGCAGCGGACGTTCCAGATAGTACTCCGCCCAATCCCCCACCAACCGGGTCACCCGAACCTCGGGCGGGCGGTCGCCGAGCGCCGTCCAATCCCCCGCCAGCAGCGCGCACAGCTGCCCCCGTTCCGCGTCGGCCAGCGGACGCGCCTCGGGGGTGCGGTCGGCGGAGCACATCACGCCGCCGGCCGGTATCGACAGATGCTCCAGCCGTTCACGGGTGCCGCACACCACGCAGGATTGCAGTCGCGGCGTCCAGCCGGCCAACGCCAGGGCGCGCAATACGTACGAGTCGCTGATCGACTGCGCCGGATGGGCCTGCTTGGACAGGGCGTGCAGGGCGCCGATCAGCAGCCGGTACTGCTCCGGCGCGGCCTCGCGCTCGGTGTCGATCAGCTTGTCCAGAGTCTCCGCCATGACCCCGGCCGCCATATACGCGTCATAGTCCAGACAGATCGACGATGCGTAGGCCGATATGGTCTCGACCTGGGAGATGACGTCCAACGACCGGCCCTCGGCGATGAGCACATTCACGCGCATGAACGGTTCCAGACGCCCGCCGAACCGCGATTTGGTCCGTCGGACGCCTTTGGCCACGGCGCGCACCTTGCCGTGCATGCGGGTGAACAGTGTGATGATGCGGTCGGCCTCCCCCAGTTTGGCGGTGCGCAGGACCACGCCCTCATCCGTATACAACGCCATCGCGCACCTCCATCCGGACCTCAGTATACGAGCGGTTCGGCATACGAGAACAGGCCCCAGAACGCGAACACCAGCAGGACGGCGAACATGGCGGTTCCGGCCAGCCAGAACATCACGCGCCCCAATCGGCGCGAGGCCAGCACCGGCTGCTCGCCGGTCACGATCTCCCGCACCGCCCCCTTGCGCGGCGGCACCCGCAGGATGCCGCGGGCCGAGGCCACCTCGACCAGCCGGGCGAGCACGCCCGACCATTCCCACACCACCAGCGCGCACACCACCTGTGCCACCGGCCAGCTCCAGTACATGATGCCCGGATCATGCGCCGGTGTGCCGCCCCATGCCAGGTTCACCACCGACATGATGATGCGTCCCATGGCCACCGCGAACAGCAGCAGGGTGAGCCCCGTGGCCATGACCAGCAACGCCAGCGACCTGCCGAACCCGTGGCTGAAGCCGAACACCGGCTCCTTGCGCCGCAGTCCCTGCCGTATCCGGCGCGTCGCACCCACCAGAGCGACCGCCGCCGAGGCGATCAGCAGCACCAGCGTCAGGATATGCAACACCACGCCGTAGATCGTGGCCACGCGCTGCGCCCGCAATGTCGGCACCGCGCTCGACTGCCGGATCGGCGCCCCCGCCACCTGTTCGCAGATCGGATCGAGCCCGGCCAGCGTGCCGCCGATCCAGTCGATTAGATCGTTCACGTAGTTGCCCGCATACGGGGTGCCGAGCGCCGTCAGGTCGCCGGGCCGGAGCACATGGTTGCCGCCGCGGTAGCTGCGTATCACCACGTCAGGGTTTCCCGCCCGCTCGCACATGTCCAGGATGGTGTGCAGACCGTCGATCTGCGCGGTCATCACGTCCCGCGAACCGTACGCCACGAATGTGGGGATGGCGTACGCCTCCGGTGTGAGCGTCCGGATGTCCAGGTTCGTCAGTCCGAGCAGCGCCGCGTCGATGTTGAACACGCGGCGGACGAAGGACTGGTAACCGCCGTGGGCGCCGGCGAGCGTGAAATCCTGCGCGACGAAGAACGCCAGCGATTCCCGGGGCGTGAACACCATCGGGCTGAGCAGGATCTGGAAGGCCACGTCGGGGTCGTCCTGCAGCAGATAGCTGGAGATCCATGTGCCCTCGGAGGTGGCGTAGATGCCGACCTTGCCGTCGTCCACCGCGTCCAGGCCGCGGATGTAGTCGATGACCGCGTCATAGGCATCCGCGGAGGCCGGATAGTCGCGGTTGATGTCGATGGTGGACCAGGCGGGCTTGTCCACCACGGCGGTCACGATACCGGCCGTGCCCATCGCCTTCGCCACGTCGCTGAACGAGTTGTCGCAGGTGCCGTATCCCGCCCCGTGCAGGAACACGACGCCGGGCAGACCGTTTCCGGCATCGACCGGCTCGCGGACGTGCACGTTCAGCGTCTGGACCTCGCCGGTGGATGCGCGGGTGACGTCGATGGTCACGTAGCGGTCGCGGACCTCGTAGGTGCCGAGCGCGGGCAGCGGGACGTCGTCGGGGTTGGCGAAGGCGACGGCGGTGTTGGGGGTCGCCGGCGTGATGGTGCGTCCGGTGGCGTCGTCATGCCATTGGACGTCGGTCAACGTGGAGACGGTGACCAGGATGCCGAACAGCACGATGAATATCGGCAGCGTGGTCAGCAGACGCCGGCGGCGGCTCCAGCCGCCCGGCCGCCGTGTGGACTTCCGATGATGCATCACGTCGGTTCATTGTAGTCACGCGACGGCCGGTGCATGAGCTCACATGTGACGCGCGGTATGGGTGATCGGCACGACGACCGGCCCGGTGGCGCCGGCCGGCACCTGGTCCTCGGCCTCCATCTGCGCAGCGATCTCGTTGGCCTTCTCCAGCAGCGTATCCACGATCCTGTCCTCGGGCACCGTTTCGATGACCTTGCCCTTGATGAAGATCTGCCCCTTGCCGTTGCCGGAGGCCACGCCCAGATCGGCCTCGCGTGCCTCGCCCGGACCGTTGACGATGCAGCCCATCACGGCCACGCGAATCGGCGCGGTCACATCCTTGAGCCCTTCGGTGACGGCGTTGGCCAGCTGAATCACATCCACCTGCGCGCGTCCGCAGCTCGGGCATGAGATGATGTCGAACTTGCGCGGGCGCAGTCCCAGGTATTCAAGGATCTTGCACCCCACCTTGACCTCCTCGACCGGCGGCGCCGACAGGGAGACGCGGATCGTGTCGCCGATACCTTCGGCCAGCAGCGCGCCGAACGCCAGACAGGACTTGATCGTGCCCTGCCAGGCGGGTCCCGCTTCGGTGACGCCCAGATGCAGCGGCCAATCGCCCTTGGAGGCGAGCAGTCGGTAGGTCTGCACCATGGTGATCGGATCATGGTGTTTGACGGAGATCTTGAAGTCATGGAAGCCCACGTCCTCGAACATGCGGGCCTCCTTCAGCGCGGAGGCGACCAATGCCTCCGGGGTCGGCCCGCCGTACCTGGCGTACAGCTCCTTGTCCAGCGAACCGGCGTTCACGCCGATGCGCAGCGAGATGCCCGCGTCGGTGGCGGCCTTGCAGATGGCCGGTCCCACCTCGTCGAACTTGCGGATGTTGCCCGGGTTCACGCGCACCGCCGCGCATCCCGCGTCGATGGCCTGGAACACGTACCTGCTCTGGAAATGGATGTCGGCGATCACCGGGATCGGCGACTTCCTGACGATTTCGGGCAATGCGTCGGCATCATCCTGGCTGGGCACCGCCACGCGGACGATATCGCATCCGGCGGCGGTCAGCTCGGCGATCTGCTGGAGCGTGGCCGACACGTCCACGGTCGGCGTGTTGGTCATCGACTGCACGGAGATCGGCGCCCCGCCGCCGACCGGCACCGGCCCCACCATGATCCGGCGGGACTGGCGGCGCGGATGGAGCGGACTCTCGCTGATCGCGGCCTCTCCTGTTTTGCGGAACGGCTTGTCGTTGGTCATGTCACCGGTCATGGTTTCGGCTGGGGTATCGTTCTGAATCACAACTGCTTGTCTATCAGATCATCGGCGCGACGGCGAGCTTCGAGCTCGACTTCGCCCATTTCCTCCACGGAGGCGAACACCGGGTTGCCGCGCAATTCGGCGTCCATCTGGTCGATGACGGCCTTGACCGTATCCACGATGCCCAGGTAGGGCAGCCGGTGGTCCAGGAACGCGTGCACGGCCTGCTCATTCGCCGCGTTGAGCACGGCGGTATGCTTCTGCGAGGCCTTGAGGCACTGGCGTGCCAGATTCACGGCCGGGAACGCTTCATCGTCCAACGGCTCGAAGGTCCAGGTGGCGGCCGTCGTCCAATCGCAGGGCGCCGCGATGTCGTCCAGACGGTCCGGCGCGGACAGGCCCAGCGCGATCGGCAGACGCATATCCGGCGGCGAGGCCTGGGCGATGGTGGCGCCGTCGCGGAACTCCACCATCGAGTGCACGATGGACTGCGGATGCACGGTCACCACGATCCGGTCAGGCTCGATGTCGAACAGTCGGCTCGCCTCGATGACCTCAAGTCCCTTGTTCATCAGCGTGGACGAGTTGATGGTGACGACGGGCCCCATGTTCCACGTCGGATGATGCAGCGCCTGTTCGGGGGTGACGTCGGCCATCTGCTCGCGCGTCATGCCGCGGAACGGGCCTCCCGACGCGGTGACGATCAGGCTCGAAACCTCGGCATGGGTGCCGGAGCGCAGCGACTGCCAGATCGCGGAATGCTCGGAATCCACCGGATTGATCTGATTGTCCCGGGTCTGGGCGGAGAACAGCAGGTTGCCGCCCGCCACCACCGATTCCTTGTTCGCCAAGGCCAGTTGGGAGCCGGCCTTCAGCGCGGCGATGGACGGCTTCAGGCCGATCGAGCCGGTGATGCCGTTGAGCACCACCGCGGCGCCGCATCCGGCGACGGCCTCCACCGCATCCGGCCCGGCCTGAATCTGCGTGGTCACGGCACCGGCGCGGTCCAACGCCTCCCGCAATGCAGGCACCACGTCGGCCCGGTATACGGCCACCTGCGGCACTTGGAACTCCGCGGCCTGCTTGGCCAACAGCTCCACATGGGCGCCACCCGCCGCCAATCCGACGACGGTGAACCGGTCACGGTGACGTGCGATGACGTCCAATCCCTGGATGCCGATGGAACCGGTCGACCCGAGGATGACCACGGTAAGGTTCTGATTCACTGTTCCGTCTTCTTCCGCGTCGGTTCGTCATTGTCGAACGTGGGGAACGACAGATCGGGGATGTCCAGCGACGGCATGGCGTCCAGGTTCAGCGAGCGCACCGTCGGCACGCTGGGGACGTCCAATGACGGCACCTGCGGATCGGAGGCCGTCGGCATCGGCTGGGTCTGCTGCACGGCGGCGGCCAGATGCGCCAGCCCCGACAGCGGATCCTCGCTCTTCTCCGGAGTGCTCTGCTCGGGCTGCTGCGCCGCGGCCGCCGGCTCGGTCGGCCGGGCGTAATCCCATGCGACCGGCGCCGGCGCCGCAGGAGTCGTGTATTCGGGTGTGGGGGCCGGAGCAGGCATGGCGGTCGTCGTCACCGGGGACACCGTCTCGGCAGTCGGTGCGGACGGTGCGGGAGCCGGGGCAGGCGGCACGGGCGCCACCGCGGGCTCACGCGGGGCGGCGGGTGCCGGAACGGCGAAGATCTGCTGCTCGACGCGATGCAGTTCGGCGAAATCGTCGTCCATCACCGTGGGGGACGCGGCCGTATCGAGCGGCTGGCTCTCCCCCCTCGGCGGGAACAGCGCCGGAGCCGCGGCCGTCTCGGCCGCCGTGCTGCGCTGCGGCGTGGTGGCGGGGTCGTGGACGTAGTCCGACACGCGGGCATAGGACTCGATGCGGCTCAGCAGCCGCACGCAGGCGTTCAGGTAGTTGTCCACCTGGCGTTCGTCATAGCCGCGCTTGCCCTTGCGCTGGGTGAAGATCACATTGGCCACGCTGGTGGAGTTCACGTCCACCAGGTCCTTCACATCGTCGGCGGTCACCCCGTCCACGCCCAGTTCCGCGGCGGCCTTGTCGATGACCTGATCCACCAGACGGTCGACCTGCTTGCGATCGTAGGACGGAGCCTTGGCGTCACCCGGGCGGAAACGCTGGCGCGCCACGCGGTCGGCGTGAGCGGCCAGGCTGCGGTACAGATCCTCGGTCTGGGCCTTCCACACCACACGTCCGTGACGTGCGATCTCCCGGGTGGTCTGCTGATCCACCACGGCGCGTTCGAGCCGGCCCAACGCGGCGTCCACCTGGCTGATGACGTAGCCGCCCTTGCTCAGGTCGAACGACACGTTCTGGATGTCCTGCTGCGTCAGCTGGGCGTCTTCGCTGTCATACAACGCGTGGGTACGTTCGAGGAACTCATCCACCTGTTCGGGGTTATATCCCCACTTGCGCTTGCCCGCCCGGGCGATGCCCGAAGCGTTCCTGCCGGATTCAGGTTGCTGCGCCATGGCTCTTGACCTCCTACGGTTACAACTCTGTAGTCCAGATTACGTGACCGTTGCGACGCGCCCGAACACCAACACACGCCACGCGCTCGCCATACGGTCGAGGCATACGGTACAGTAGGTCGATGCGGGCGATTAGCTCAGTTGGTTAGAGCGCCACCTTTACACGGTGGATGTCGGGGGTTCGAGTCCCTCATCGCCCACACGAATCGTTATGGCCGCCGCGGCAATGCGGCGGCCATACGTCGTATTCAGCGCCCCTTGCCGAAGGCGCGCAGTCGGATGCCGTTCCAATCGGAGCTGACCGTCAACGGCGTCGCGGCGTTCATGCCTGCGGTTTTGGCCGCGGACTGCACCGTGCTGGAGCTGGCGGCGCCCGGACGCCCCGGCTTCGGGGTCAGCACCCACAGCGGCCCGTCCTCCCCCAGCACCGCATACGCGTCCACAATCGTGTCGGACAGTGCGTCCTCGTCGTCACCGTCCCTCCACCAGATGATGACGCCATCAACGGCGGAATCGTAATCCTCGTCGACGAGATCCTCACCGGTCAGTTCCTCGATGGATGCACGGATGGAATCGTCTACATCGTCATCCCATAGCCATTCCTGAATGATGTCCCCACGGCTGAAACCGAATTCTTCAGCGTGTCGTGATGCTGTTTGGTTCACGTTGCACAATATAGCAAACCGGTGTGAACTCACGGGGTCTTTCCGCGCCGATTCGCGATTCCTCCCACATTCCGGACGCCCGTTGCCGCGCCGGGCAACGCCCTGTCCTACCGCGCCTTGCAGTGCGGCAGGTCATCCCCCCTGCCCTGGCCGATGGCCGTCAGCGCATCGTACGCCTCGGACAGCGTGGATACGCATACGTCGCGTAACCCCTCGGGAACATTGCCCGCCACCTCGGCGGCGTTCGCCTCCGGCGCGAGGAACCAGGTGGCGCCGTCGCGCTTGGCGCCCAGCATCTTCAGGCGCACGCCGCCGATGGCGCCCACGTTGCCTTCGGCGTCGATGGTTCCGGTGCCCGCGATCGTCCGCCCGCCGGTCTCGCTTTCGGGCGTCAGCTTGTCGATCAGACCCAGCGCGTACATCATGCCGGCCGAGGGGCCGCCGATGCCTTCCACATGCATGTCCACGTCAACGCCCGACACATCCACGCCCCGGTCCTGCAGGAACGCCAGCGCGGCGTCGACCGCCTCCTGCTGGGATTGGTCCATCTCCTGCTGGCTCTCGCCGGCGTACTCCTCGGCGGTCTGCCCGATCGGCACCACGGCCTCGTTCGGCATGACCACGGTATCCGGATCGAACCAGCCGATCAGCGCCACGATATTCGACACCGGATAGCCGGGCACGCCCGACGCGTTGACGGTGGTCAGCAGCAGTTCGCCCTCGTCCGTGTAGGTGTCGGCGCCCTCGACCGCAATGACCTCGCCGCCGGACCGCCCCGACAGCTCCCCCAACACGTCCTGCGTGGGCCCGGGGGTTTCGATGCAGTAGGGACTGGGGGCCGCCAGCGCGACCAGTCCCAGCAGCACGGCGAACAGCCCGGCGCAGTACCGCAGCGAACGGGTTTCGAAGTACCGCCTCAGACGTTGGAATGCGCCTTTGGCGTGAAAACGGCGCGTGGAGTGCATATTCGGCATACCTCCCATACTATGGATACAACCGACGTTATCCTCACAGCGCGAAGGCGGAGACCGATATGGACGAGAATGCTATCCGGCAATGGCTGATCGAATGCTTCGGACCGATTCAGGGTGAGATGGCCTGGAGCCAGATCGCGAATCTGCCCGAGCCGATTCGCGAGCAGCTGCTCAGCCAGGATCCGAGCCGGTTGCCCAAACCCGCCGAGGTGCAGTCGATGATGCAGGCGTTCACCGCCGGGGGTCTGAACACCATGGACGATATGCAGCGCACCGTGCAGGAGGGGCCCATCAACGTCAAGCTCGCCACCTCCATAGCGCTGCAGCAGGCGAACGGCGAGGGCAGCGACCGCACCGTGAACGCCGAGCAGGGCCAGCTGGCCCGCAGGGCCGTCAGCGAGGCGAACCTATGGCTGGATACGGTCTGCCGGTTCGACCCGGTGCCCGGCGAGGTGCAGCTGCTGACCCGCTCCGGCTGGGTGGAGGGCACGCTGGATGCATGGGCGGAGTTCGCCGCGCCGGTGGCCCAGTCGATGAACGACGCGGTGGCCTCCGTGATGTCCGAACGGCTCGGCGACGCCTTCGGCGACGGCGAGGTGGCCGGCATGTTCGCGGGCCCCGTGCCGATTCCGATTCCCGAGGGGATGAAGGACCCCGCCCAGCTGATACGGCTGTTGGCGAACACCTCGTTTGCCATGCAGCTGGGGAAGGCCGCCGGCGCCATGTCGCACGAGGTGCGCGGCAGCTTCGATCAGGGGCTGGCCTTGCTGAAGAATCCCGCAGGCGCGCTTATCGTGCAGAACATCATGGCGTATGCGGATTCGCTGGATATCCCGGTCGCCGAGGTCATGGCGTTCATCGCCTTGCAGGAGCTGGCCCATGCCCGGCTCTTCGCGGCCGTGCCGTGGCTGATGCCGCGGTTCGAGGCCCTGATCGGCAAGTATGCGCGCGGTATCACCATCGACCTGGACGCCATGGAGGAACAGCTGCGCGACGCCGCTTCGATGGATCCGGATTCCCTGTCCGGGGCGGTGAATCTGACCAAGGTGGGCATCCCCGACACCCCCGAGCAGCAGGAGGCGCTGGCCAGCCTGGAGAACCTGCTGGCCCTGGTCGAGGGATGGGTCGATTGCGTGACCTGGAAGGCGGGCATGGCCCATATCCCGCATATCGAACAGCTCCGTGAGATGTCCCGCAGGGAGCGCGCCACCGGAGGCCCCGCGGAACGCACCTTCGCCCAGCTGCTCGGGATGCATCTGCGCCCCAAGCGCATGCGCGAGGCCGCCGCGCTGTGGGAACGCATCGGTCTGGAGGACGGCGACGACGCGCGCGACACCCGCTGGTCGCACCCCGATCTGCTGCCCGTCATGCCCACCGACGACGATCGCTCCATCGCCTCGGCCCCGGACGACACTGAGGTGGACGCACGGCCCGCCAACACCGATGCCAGCTCCGGCGATGACGGCACCACCGGCATCGACTGGGACGCCGAGCTCAGCAAACTGCTGGATGAGGGACTGTCCGGCGACGGCGACCCCTCCGGCAACGAACCGTCCGACAATTACGACAATTAAGCAAGGAAACGGCTGGCGCTGCGCTGCATGGCCGCAGCGCCGTCCTTGCCCCGCGCGTAGGACAGGTGCAGCGAATCCTCGGCGCGCGTGATGCCGACATACATCAGCCGCCGCTCCTCCTCCAACAGATCGCCCGGGGCGGGCGAGCCGTACGGCAGCAGTCCCTCCGAGCAGCCGATCAGGAACACGTGTTTGAACTCCAGGCCCTTGGCGGCATGGATCGTGGACACGGTCACACCCGCGTCATCGCCCGAAACCCCCAACGTCTCCAGCATGGCCTGCCGCCCGGCCTGCCCGTCGTCCAATGCCGAACGCTGCCATCCGGCATCGCGACGCACCCGGAACCGCAACCCCTCACGCCGCAACGCCGCGCACACCACCTGCTGCTGCGCGTTGAGCCGCGTCAGCACCGCGCAGTCCTGCGGCGCCACCCCGCGCGCCGCCAGACGGGCGATCGCCGCGGCCACGCCGGCAGCCTCGTCGGCGTCCGTGCCGTACACGGTGCGGCTGATCCGCATGCCATCCCGGCGGCCGGAATCCAGCTTCAGGTAATCGGCCCGGTTCGGAGACGCCCCTAGGACGCGATTCGCGCACCGCACGATCTGCGGGGTCGAACGGTAGTCCACGGACAGATTGATGTCGGCCGACAGCGGGGCGAACTCATCGGCGAACCCCAGTAGATCGTAACTGCTCGCCCCTGCGAACGAGTAGATCGTCTGCGCGGGATCGCCCACCACGCACACGTTCCTGTTATCCCCCAGCCACAGCCGCATCAGCCGATGCTGCAGCGGCGACACATCCTGGTACTCATCGACCGTCAGCCAGCGGATCGAGGAGCGGATGGCGGCGCCGACCTCCGGGAACCCGTCCAGCAGGTGGCAGGCGATCAGCAGGATGTCGTTGAAATCGATCTCCCCCTGTGAGGTCTTCACCGTCTCGTAGGCGCGGTAGAGCTCCCCGAACCGATCCGGCTCCATCCCCGCCGGCGGGCGGCGGTGCAACGCCGCACACACCCGCGGATAGTCCTCCGGGGCGATCAGCGACACCTTGGCCCAGTTGATCTCGGCGTGGATGTCGCGCAGATCGCTCTCCTGCGGCTGCAGTTCGCTGATCCGCGCGAAGGCCTTGGCCACCAACCCGCGCTGGTCGTCCGTGATATGCGGGAACGGGGTCTCGCACACTTCATCCCAGACGCGCAGCAGCTGGTGCAGCGCGGCGGAATGGAAGGTGGCGGCGGTCACGGCCTCCCCGACACCGAGTTTGGCCAGCCGCACGCGCATCTCGGCGGCGGCCTTCACCGAGAAGGTGACCGCCAGCGTCCGCGCCGGATCCCAGGCACCCGACGCGCAGGCGTAGGCGATGCGGCGCGTCACCGTGCGGGTTTTGCCCGCACCGGCCACGGCCACGATGCGCACCGGTCCGTCCACCGCCGTCGCGGCGGCACGCTGCGCCTCGTCCAAACCGTCCAGAATCGCATCCGCCGAAGTTGCCATGCACCCATTGTGCCATGCTTCGCTTTGCACCATCCGTGTATTAGTGTGGAACTGTGACTCAGCGAAGCAAGTTCCAATTGGCGGCGTTGGCCTCGGCGGCCATGCCGAACATCGTCGTATCCGGAGTGCGCGGCGTGAACCAGGTAGCCCCGGCGGACGTATCCTGCGACATCAGCCAGGCCGTGGTACAGGACGCGTCAGGCAAGCTGTACGATGTGTTCGTCACCGACACCGAAACCGGACGGAAGCGGCTCCGGGACCGTGTGCGCGCCGCCGACACGCTGAGCAAGGCGCATGTGCCCGCGGGCCTGGGGTTCGCCGTGGATCGGGTGGCGGCGTTCGAATCCGGTGATAACGCCCACGGACCGACCGGCAGCACCGCGGTTATGGTATGCCCCCATGTCATCGGGGACGCCCGGCCGCTGAATATGCTCACCATCGACGACTGCACGGCCATCGGCACGGCCATCGGCGCCATCCATCGCCTGCATGGGGCGTTCCTGACCGACAACGGCTATCCGGCATTCGCCACCGGGCAGATCCGCGCCCAGCTGACCGCCTGGATCAAGCGGCTGCGTCAGGCCGGGCACATCCCCGCCGAGATCACCACCAGCTGGTCGCAGGTGCTGGAGACCGAAGGACTCTGGTCGTTCGCCACATGCCCCGTGCACGGTGGGTTCGATGACGGCGACATCCTCTTCTCCGGTTCCACCATCACCGCCATCACCAATTGGCAGGATATGCAGATCAACGATCCCGCGCGCGATCTGGCGTGGATCTTCGCCAAGCTCGACGAAGCCCACCGCAACGCCGTGCTCGCCGCCTATGGCAGGATGCTCGGCAACCGACTGGACGACCTCATCATGCTGCGCGCGAACCTGTGGCTGCAGATGGAGCAGGTCGGCGAATTCGTTCAGGCGCTGAGCCGCGCGGACAATGCCAAGATCCTGCAGTTCAAGGCGCAGGTGGAGCGGCTCGCTCACCAGCTCGGAGTGATGACGCAGCGCGCCAAGAGCACCGCCGCCCCCGCCCAGCGTTCCGGCACGAAGCCGCCGAGCACCATCACCGTGGGCACCCTGCTCAATGACGCGGAGCGTCGCCGCGCATCCGAACCGTCCATCGGACGGCCCCCCGCCGAAACCGTCGCCAGTGAGACCGCCGTCAACGACGACACCGGAGAGACCGACAAGACCGGTTCGTCGCAGATCGAGGCGGTCGGCGAGGCCGACGTCGATTCCACCGCCGATCACCCGGTGACCGCGCACGCGTCGGGTTCCACCGCACAGACGGTCGTGTTCTCCGGCTCGGTCGACGCGGACGACGACACCGGCGAGGCGGAGGTCCGGGATGTCACGGCGCAGACCGCGACCGCCCCGTCGCACGACGCCGAGTCGACCGCCACCATCGTCATCCCCCTGCTGGAACGTGAGGAGCGGGCGATGCGCGACGCGCAGGCCGGCCTTCACCCGGACGAGGACGACGACACTGGCGAGCGCACGCCGCGAGCGTAATCGGCCATGTCCCGGCGCAGGACGGGGCACAATACAATCGGAACACGTCAACTCACGGTATATCCGTATATCCGTCCTCCGGCCGACCGGAGGACATAAGGAGGAAGCATGGACATCGAACTGGGCATCCGCGATGTGGCGCGCACGGTGAACTTCAGCACCGAGCAGAGCGCCGACGAGGTCGGCCAGGTCATTGCCGCCGCGGTGGCGGACGGCCGCACCATCGACCTGGTGGACGACAAAGGCCGCCATATCATCGTGCCGGCCGGTTCCCTGGGGTACGCGATCATCGGATCCGAAACCAAGCACGCCGTCGGCTTCGGCGCACTGTGACGCCGGGTCTGCCGGCCGTCCGCACCATCAGCGGATGACCGGCAAACAGCCGCGGCGGATGATCTCCGCCGCTACGGCGTCCTCGGTGAGATTCTCCCCCAGCGCATTCGGTTTGCCGGCACCGTGCCAGTCCGAGCCGCCGGTGACCAGCAGATCGAGCCGATGCGCCAGACGCAGCAGACGTTCACGCTGTTCCGGCGGATTGCCACGGTGCCATACCTCAAGACCGCCCAGACCGGCTCGCGCCAGACGTTCGATCTGCGTGTCGGACAGCAGCACACGGTTGCGCCCGGGATCCCCCGCGTGGGCCACGACGCTCACGCCGCCGGCGGCTTTCACCGCCTCCACCACCTGCATCGCCGTGGGCGAGGGCGTGGGGATGTAGTACCGGCTGGAAGCACTCACCGCCCCCGCGAACGCGTCGGATCGCGTCGGGTAGACGCCCGCCGCCACCAGCGCATCGGCGATATGCGGGCGGCCGATGGTGGTGCGCTCCCCCTGTTTGGTCTGCGCCAGCACATCCTCCCACGTGATCGGGTAATCCTTGGCTATCATCTCCACCATCCGGCGGGTACGGCGCAGGCGGGCGCGCCGCGTGGCGGCGAACAGTTCGCGAATGCCCGCGTTCCCCGGATCGTATTGCAGCCCCAGCATGTGCACGGACACGCCGTCGTCCACCGCGGTGATCTCCGTGCCGCGCAGCAGCGTCATCGATAGTTCCCGGGCCGCCTGCTCGGCCTCCTGCCAGCCGGCGGTCGTGTCGTGATCGGCGATCGCCACGCCGTGCAATCCCCGGCGCCCGGCCTCACGCACCAGGGTCCGCGGGGTCTCGGTGCCATCGGAGTACACGGTATGGCAGTGGATATCCCAACCGGCCTGCGGCGGGGTATCGGCATAGGCAACAAGGGTCATACACCCATCGTAATCTGGTGAGCGGTATGGCGAACGCCATGGGTGGCGTCCGCGCGGACACGAAGGATGATGATGAACGATTTGACGCAGTCTCCGACAACCGCAACCGATTATGACGCGGATACGACCACGGCGCGTTCCGGGCTGACGATTCCGGGGCGCAGCCTGCTGGGCGGCTGGCGGCATACCGCGCAGTGGACGTACCTGATCATGCTGATCGCCTCCGCGGTGGCGTTGTTCGCCTCGTTCGTGCTTTCGGCCGAAACCCTGCAGCTCGCCCGGCATCCGGGTCAGACGCTCGGCTGCGATATCAACGGCGTGCTCTCCTGCTCCACGGTGGCGCAGTCCTGGCAGGCGGAGATCGTCAAGTTCGGCGGGCTGAGCTATCCGAACGCGTTCTTCGGCATCGCCGCCGAGTCGGTGTTCGTGACCGTGGCCGTCATCGGCCTGTGCCAGGTGCGCGTGCCGCGCTGGTTCGCCGCCTGCACCTGGTTCGGCGGGCTGGCGGCGCTGGCCTACGCCTACTGGCTGTTCAGCCAGTCGATGTTCGTCATCAACGCGCTGTGTCCATGGTGCATGGCGCTGATGTTCTCCACCACCATCCAGTTCATGGCGCTGTCGCACGCCACGGTGGTGGTGCAGGGGCTGCCGCCGAAGGCCGAGGGGCTGCGCACCTACTACCGGCTCCATATCGACCTGATGATGGACGCGGTGTGGGTGCTCGCCGTCATCACACTGATCCTGGTGGTCGACGGACCGGCGCTGTTCGCCTAGCGCACCCGGATTATCCCCACGTCAACGGCGGCCCGTGCATGAGTGCACGGGCCGCCGCGTATCCGCCGACAGTACCCGGGTCGGCCGCGGCCACGGCCCGCTACTGCAGGCTGATTCGGCCCACGATGGTGGCGGGGCCGGTGAGCACGCCCTCGGTATCGTCCACGTCGACGCGCACGATACCGCCGCGCACCGTGATATCCCAATGGTCGATCCGCGTCCGCCCGCGTAGTACCACGCCCGTGGCACACAGGCCGGTGCCGCAGGACAGCGTCTCCCCGCAGCCGCGTTCATGCACGCGCATCGTGGCTTTGCCGATGCCGTCCGGGTCGGACGCGTCGTCGATCCGGACGAACTCCACATTCTGATCGGTTTCGATCGTCGGCGTCACCACCGGTTTGACGGTCAGGTCCAGGTCCTCCACGTCCGGCAGCGTCGCCACGGGTCGCCACAACGGCACCACCACATGCGGGTTGCCCATATCCACGAACGTTCCGCGCCCCTCGCCCGGCATGCCGGGGATCGTGACCGTATACGCATCGTCCGCGCCCCTGGACCAGGCGCCCATCCGCACCTGGAACACATCCCTGCCGTATGGCGCCACATCGCCCAGCGAGGTCAGCACCTTCACCCCGGCGCGCGTGCCCAGCCGGAACGGTTCGCCGCCGGGGCCATCGGCGATGCCCTGACGCTGGGCGAACAGCGTGATCGCCCGCGTGCCGTTGCCGCACATCTCCGCCAGCGACCCGTCGGCGTTGCGGTAGTCCATGAACCATGCGGCGTCGCCGTCCGCGCATTCGGCGATCTGCTCCGCGTTCAGGTCGGACACCATCGCGGGATGGGTCAGACGGATCAGGCCGTCGCCGCCGATGCCGAAATGCCGGTCGCACAGGAACCTCACCTCGTCGGCGGTCGGCTCGTACCGGCCGTCAGGGTCCAGATACACCACGAAATCGTTGCCGGTGGCGTGCGCCTTGAAAACGTCATGGGGAATGCTCATGGCTTCGAGCCTACCGCCACCCCGGGGCGGGACGGTATTCTGGAGAGGACACCGTGTGCGACCGCACGCGCACGGACGGTATACAGACGACACAGGAGGCGGCATGGCATCAACGGCACCGATCGGCGTGTTCGATTCCGGCTTGGGCGGCATCTCGGTGGCGCATGAGATCCGTCGCGCCATGCCGCATGAGCGGGTGCTGTACTTCGGCGATTCCGCCAACGCCCCCTACGGTACGAAGACGCCGGAACAGGTGCGCGAGCTCTCGTTCGCCATCGTGGAACACTTCGTGAAACAGGGCGTCAAGGCGGTGGTGATCGCCTGCAACACCGCCACCTCGGCCGCGGTCAACGAGCTGCGGGACACGTACGAGATCCCGATCATCGGCATGGAGCCGGCGCTCAAGGTGGCCTGCGACCGCGGACACGGGGAACGTCAGCGGGTGATTGTGGCTGCCACGCCGCTGACGCTGCGGGAGCGCAAGTTCGCCGCACTGATGGACCGGTTCAAGGCCGATCATACGATTCACCCGGAGCCGTGTCCTGATCTGGTGTCGATCGTGGAGAGCGGGCGACTGGACGATCATGATCTGGTGATGCGCACGCTGCACGGGTATTTCGACCACTACGACCTGGATTCGATCGACGCCGTGGTGCTTGGATGCACGCACTTCGTGTTCTACCGCGGGTACTTCCGCGAGTTGCTGCCCGATTCGGCGGCCATCATCGACGGCAACGAGGGCACGGTGCGGCATCTGCATGTGGTGCTGGAATCATTGGGCAAACTGGCGCCCGAGGACGCCGTTGGCGGTGTGGAGCTGGCGAATTCCGACCCGTCGCCGCGCGTCGCCGCCCTAGCCCGCGACCTCCTGCAGCGTCCGTAGCCCCCTCCCGGGATCTCCCGCGGCACCCGTCAGACTCCCTCCTGCAGTCCCTGCAAGCCTCTTCCCGACCAACACGCCCGGCTTCTGCGGGCTCTGATGCATCGTGACTCTGACACAAGGCGCAAAACGGCGGAATATCAAGGGTCTGAACTTGTATCACGGTCACAAAAGTGTCACAGTCCACACAAGCCGGGTGTGTCGGGAAACTAGCCGCCGGCGGCAGAAATGTCGAGGCCGGGCGCGTAAGCTCGCCAATCATAGCGCGAAAGGGGTTTGACGATGACGCAGACGGCACAGGCGGCACAGACAACGCAGACGGTACAGGCAACGCAGGCGGCACACAAAACGGCCATCATCGACGTGGGTGGCGGTTATCGCGCGATCTTCGGCGCGGGCGTGCTCGACCGGTGTCTGGAGGACGGCATCACCTTCGACAGCTGCTACGGCGTTTCGGCCGGCAGCGCGAACCTGACCTCGTTCCTGGCCGGCCAGCATGGCCGCAACCACACGTTCTACACCCAGTACGCGTTCCGCAAGGAGTACGCGAGCACTGAGAACTTCCTCAAGGCGCACAACTTCGTGGACCTGGACTACGTGTACAGCACGCTGAGCAACCATGACGGCGAAAACCCGTTGGACTACGAGGCCTTCCTCGGCAATCCCGCCGAGTTCACCGTGGTGGCCTGCGACGCGCGCGACGGCTCCACCAAGTACTTCACCCGTTCCGACATGGGCTACGAGTCGATCGACCCGATCAAGGCCTCCAGCTCGGTGCCGGTGGCCAACGAACCGTATGTGATCGACGGCGTGCCGTACTACGACGGCGGCATCGCCGACCCGGTGCCGCTGCAGAAGGCGGTGGACGACGGTTGCGACCGCATCGTGGTGGTGCTGACCCGGCTGAAGAACGAGCTGCGCGAGCAGAAGAAGGATGTCGCCCCCGCGCGCGTGCTCAAGCACCTGTATCCGGCGGCCGCCGAGCGCCTGCTCAACCGGTACAAGACCTACAACGACGAAGTGGCGCTGGCCAAGGAGTACGAGAGGCAAGGCATCGCGCTGATTCTGGCCCCCGACGACCTGTGCGGGCTGAGCACGCTGACCAAGACCTACGAGGGGTTGGAGCGCATGTACCGCAAGGGGTATGCGGCCGCCGCCCGAATCGGGGACTTCCTGAACAGCTGACGGAACTGCTGCCAGGTTCAGCGGATCCCGCATGTCCGCGGACCCATCCCACACCGGGAATACTCAGCCGTACCCTCTGAAACGAAGCCGGACAACTCCTACAACGGGGGTGTCCCGGCCTCGTTCAGTTTCCAGGAGTAGACTCGCTTCCAGCCGACGAAAGCGAGGACGCCATGGATCTGTATGTCAATGCCAAGTTTCTGCCGATGACCGGCGAGCACGATACCTTCGAGGCCATGCTGGTGGGCGATGACGGCACCATCACCTTCACCGGATCATTGGAGCAGGCCCGCGACCGCGCCGCACAGCTGCGGCGCACCACATCCGGTTCCTTGGCTCGTGAGATCGATTGCGAAGGCCATTGCGTCATGCCCGGCCTGATCGACCCCCATTCGCATTTCAGCGGCGCCACGCAGTACTTCACCGCCGCCGATCTGAGCGGAGCGCGGGACTTCGACGATGTGGCCCGGCTGCTCACCGACTTCGCGCGGCGGCGCGGCTGGCTCAAAACCGCCGACACGGCGGCGGCACCGGCGCAACCTGACGACGGCGTGATCCTGATCGGCGTGGGATTGGACGATGCCACGCTGATCGAACACCGGATGCCGGACCGCACGGTGCTCGACCGGGTGAGCGCCACGCTGCCGGTGGTCGTCAACCACGTCTCCGGTCATAATCTGGCCTGCAACACCCGCATGCTGCAGCTCGCCGGCATCGATGCCGACACCCCCGACCCGACCGGAGGCCGTTACCTGCGGGATGCGGACGGCAGGCCGGACGGCCGTTGCGTGGAGCCGCCGGCCATGTCGCCGGTGTTCACCTATATCCAGTCGCATCAGCGGTTGGATATGCATGCGCTGGTCGGCGACATGCAGGATCTCTACGCTTCGCATGGCATCACCACCGTGCAGGATGGCGCCACCACCGCGCATGACGCCGCCGTGTTCGCCGACATCGCCGATCATGGCGGATTCCGCGTGGATCTGGTCTCCTACCCGATGTTCGGCGAGGATGTGGATGGCGTGTTCCGTGAATTCGCACGGTACGATTCCGCCACCTACCATGGCGGTTTCCGGTTTGGCGGGCGCAAGCTGTTCATGGATGGCTCCCCGCAGGCACGCACCGCATGGCTGACCGAACCGTATACGCCCGGCGCGGAAGGCGCGGGCTACCGCGGCCACGCTACCGTGGATCTCGATGCCGCCTACCGGTTCGCGTTGGCGACGTTCGACGAGGGCCATCAGCTGCTGTGCCACTGCAACGGCGATGCCGCGTCGGACGCGTATCTGGATCTGGTGGAGCGGGCGATGCACGAATCGACGAATCCACGCAAGCGGGAGTTGAAACCGGTGATGGTCCACTGCCAGTTCGCGCGACGCGACCAATACGAGCGCATGCGCACGCTGGGGGTGATTCCGTCGATTTTCGTGGCGCACACCTGGTATTGGGGCGATGCGCACATCGCCAATATGGGCATGGCACGCGCCTCGGAGATCAGCCGGGTGCACGATGCGCTCGACTTGGGGCTGCCGTTCACATTCCACACCGATTCGCCGGTGATTGAGCCGAACCTGTTCGAATCGGTATGGTGCGCGGCCACGCGCGTGACGAAGGCCGGCGTTCAGCTGGATCCGGCCCAGCGCGTGGGCATCTATGACGGATTGAAGGCCGTGACCGTGAACGCGGCCGCCCAGTATGGCGAGCAGCATCGTAAAGGCACGTTGGAGGTCGGCAAACTGGCCGATCTGGCGATTGTGGAACGCAATCCGCTGGATTGCGACGTGCCGGAGCACAGCGTCTCCTCGGATTCCGCGGACTCCCCCGCAGCCCTACGCAACCTGCAGGTTCTGGCCACCATCAAGGCCGGACACCCGATCTGGCGGCATAGCTAAAGGAATGCGTATCAACCACGCATATGGCAGTTAGCCGCATACGCAAAAGGTTCCCCTCCGTCGAGTCCCGCCCAATCGTAGGGTTGGAACGCGGCGGAGGGGAACCTTCGCACAGTTGTTCGGGAATGTGCCGTCACGGCAAGCAACGCCCCGATCGCGCATTACCTACCGGCTTCACGCATCACTTACCGGCTTCGCCGGCGGTGAGCATGGCCTTGGTGACCTGATCGTAGAGATCCTGATAGCCGCCGGGGGTCGAGGCCGGCAGCACCACGGTCTTGGCGTTGTTCGATTCGGACAGCGAGCGCATGACGTCCAGATACTGGTTGAACAGCACGACGTTGTTCACGTTGTTGATGTCCATGCCCACGGCCTGCAGGCTCTTGATCTGGTCGACGATACCGTTGGCGATCTCACGGCGGTAGTTCGCCTGGCCTTCACCCTGGAGGCGGGTCTTCTCGGCCTCGGCGGCGGCCTGGGTCTCGATCTGGATGCGCTGGGCCTCGGCGCGCTGACGGGTGGCTTCCTTCTCGCGCTGGGCGGCGTTGATGGAGTCCATCGCGCTCTTGACCTGCGGGCTCGGGTCGATCGCGGTAATCAGCGTCTTGACCACGGTGAAGCCGAAGCGCGCCATCTCGGCGCCGACGGTCTTCTGCACGTCGGAGGCCACGTCGTCCTTGCGGGCGAACGCGTCATCCAGGCTCAGGGCCGGAATCGCGGAACGCAGCGCGTCCTCCATATAGGAGCGCAGCTGACCCGCCGGATCGCGCAGCTCGTAGTAGGCGGTAGCCACGTCCTGCGGGTTCACGCGGAACTGCGTGGAGGCCACCACGGTCACGAACACGTTGTCGAGCGTCTTGGTCTCCAGCTGCACGTTGATCTGCGAGACGCGCATGTTCGTCTTCATGGCGATGCGGTCCACGAACGGGATCTTCAAGTGGATGCCCGCGAACTGCACCTTGTTGAATTTGCCGAACCGCTCGATGATGTACGCCTGCTGCTGCGGCACGATGAACAGCGCTGCGCCAAGCACGGCGACAATGATGACCAGCACGACGATCAGCGTTATCCATGCCCCCACTGCGACGTCGAACATGACGACTCCTTCTATCATCGACACGGCACCACTTGCCGCATCCTGTGGCACCATCTTACCAATCGCGGCCTTCCCGCACATCACACGCCACCGACGCCCAGATGAACTTCCTGTGTCGGTTCGCCGACGATCCGGACATGCCGCAGGACGAGGGGTCTACTTACAGTGATGCCCATGAGAATCCGACATGCAACATTGGATGACGCCACGGCTATCGCATCGGTGGAGGCCGCCTGTTTCCCGGCAGCCGAGGCGGCGAGCGAGCGCGAGGTGCGCGCGCGACTGGCCGTGTATCCGAATCACTTCTGGCTGATGGTGGATACCGCGGCGACCGAGCATGGCAACGAGGCGGACGACGCCGGGGTCGCTAGCGACACAGTCCGGGATGGCCGACTCGTCGCGTTCGTCAACGGGTTCGTGACCGACGAGGCGGACCTGACCGACGAGATGTACGAGGACGCCTCGATGCATGACGAGCACGGCGCCTGGCAGATGATCTTCGGCGTGGACACCGCGCCCGAATACCGACACCATGGGTATGCGAGCATGCTGCTGCGCGCGGCTATCGAGGATGCCCGTGCCGCGGGACGCGCGGGACTGGTGCTGACCTGCAAGGACCGGCTCATCGGATTCTATGAACGGCTGGGATTCGTGAACGAGGGCGTGTCCGGTTCCACGCACGGCGACGTGACCTGGTACCAGATGCGGCTGCGATTCTAAGGTCAGTGGCGCACGCCGTCGAACCATTGCATGATCTGCGTCTCGCTCACCGGCCGCAGGTCCCATGAGTCCAAGCCGACGTGCAACGAATCCGCCGCCCGCCCCGGTTTGGTGTGCTGATGCGTATGTCCGAACAGCAGACGGCGGCCATTCCGCGGCAACGCGTCGGGCGCGTAACCGGGGTCGTAGGCGTTGTCAGATACGTCGCCGGTCGGATCGCGGAAGCCGTCCATATCCTCCCGGTACGGGAAGTGGCTGAGATGGTATTCGACACCACCGATGGTGACGATCGCCGAATCCTGGATGGTGGCGAAGGCGTGATGCCATTCGCCGTCCAGCTCCCGGTGATGGAAGTTCACGTCATGGTTGCCGATGACCAGATGCAGCCGACGCGCGTGGATGGCGTGCAGGCAATGGCGGATATGCTCCATCGATGTACGGTAGCCGATATCGCCCATGATCCACAGCTCGTCCGCCGGGGTTAGCGTGGCATTAATCGAGGCGATGACGGCGGCGTCATGTGCATCGGTGTCGGCGATATCCGCCATCCGCAGATGCCGCTTGTTGGCGGCCCGCTTGACGTACTGCGCCGCCGCGGCAATCCCCTGCTCCGCAACGGCATGGTCGTACCCGGCCTTGATGTCGGCATCGGCGATGAACCCGCGCAACGCCGACACCAACGGATGTCCGAAGTGCGTATCGGTCGTGAAATACATCGCCATCGTCGGCTCCTCTCTTCCTACAGCAGAAGCCTACTCGATTCTTCACGCCGCCGCACCGCCGTATGACGCCGCACCGGCTACGACGTCCGGGGTCGCGCCGTTGGATCCACCGGCTCCAACGCCTTATGCTCCCCGTGGACGAGAACCCCATCGGACAGCAACTGTTTGACCGCGGCGCGAATCTGAGCGCTCGTGGCATGCGGCGCGGAACCATAGCCATCGATCCGGTCCAATCCGCAACCGGTAACGTTCAGGCTCCGCGACCCCTGGATCGCGTTGACAATTTTCGCGACGCCATATCCATGCCCCTGTTCGGCATAGATATTGCGCACATACGCCGCAATCCGCGTCTTCAACTGCGGGTCGACGACCATCGACTCGACGACCACCGTGCGGGATGGTGCGCGACCGCCGTGCCCATCGGCACGCGACCTGACATCCGCTGCGGCTTGTCGCCTCGTGCAATAACCGCAGGCACCACACGATGCCGATTCCGGACGGTCGCCGAAATATCGCAGAATCTGTCCGCGCAGACATGCGGAGGCATCGCAATACCGTTCCATCGCGCGGCTTCGGGCCAATGCCGCCTCCTTGGCCCGCTTGCGGTCGTTCTCATCCGCGAGCGCGGTGCCGACGGAGTCCTTGATACGCCGCCGGTGCAGTTCGAAATCGAATTCGCTCCACAACAGCGTACAGGTGGCCGGCTGCCCGTCCCTTCCGGCACGTCCGGCCTCCTGGTAGTACTCCTCCATGCTGGATGGGACGCTGTCGTTGATCACCCAGCGCACATCGGGCTTGTCGACGCCCATGCCGAACGCGGTGGTGGCTGTGATGACATCGATGTCGTCGTTGAGGAACCCGTCCTGCACCCGTGTTTTGCGCGCCTCATCCATCCGTGCGTGGAAGTATTCGGCGTTGACTCCGGCATCCTTCAACGCTTCAGCCAGTTCCTCGGTCCGGTCTCGCGACATGCAGTAGACGATGCCGCCCTCCCCCGGATGCCGACGGGCATAGTCTATGACGTATTCGGTGCGTTCCGTCTTGCCGTTCACCCGACGCCTGTCGAAGAACAGGTTCGGTCGGTCGAAGCCGGCGGCAGCGGATAGCGGGTCCCGCAATCGCAGGTTGCGTATGATACCGGTCCGGGTCTCCGGCGTGGCGGTGGCGGTGAACGCGGCGACGACCGGACGCTCCGGCAACTGGTCGATGAAATCTGCAATGCCCAGATAGTCGGGGCGAAAATCCTGTCCCCATTGGAATACGCAGTGCGCCTCATCGACGGCGATCAGACGGATGCGAATGGATTGGCAGAACCGCACGAATCCGGGCGCGGTCAACCGTTCAGGCGAGACATACAGCAGACGGACCGTCCCGTTGCGAACCCCTTGCTGGATGCGGGCGTAATCCTCCCGCCCGGTGGCGGAGTCGATCAGTGCGGCGGGAATGCCGCGGGCGTTCAGCTGATTGACCTGGTCGTGCATGAGCGCCCGCAGCGGGGTAATGACCAGAACCAGGGCAGGATGGCCGCCCTTGCCGGCCGCGCAGGCGGGAATCTGGTAACAGACGGATTTGCCGGCGCCCGTCGGCATGACGGCCAGCACATCGCGACGATTGAGGATGGCAGTGATGACCTCCAACTGCCGACCACGGAAGGAATCGTATCCATAGAAACGCTGGAGCGTGCGCAGCGCCCACGGGGTGTAGTCGGGAGCGGCTTGCGGCGAGACATCTGGCATGATGTCCACGGTACACCGATTGCGCCGGAACGGGAATGGGTGAAGTCACCGTGTAGGTCGCCAGCCTGTGCGGATGCGAATCGCATGATGCCATGGTTCTTGGGTTTGTGCGGGCTCGCAGTCCCGTACGGCAGTACGCGTTCCACGCCGACGGTGGATAATGGCGGTATGACTGCAACATATATGATTCGACCGATTACGCCTGCCGATGACGCGGCGATGGCTGCGCTGATCCGCCGGAGTCTGGAGGATGCGGGGCTGGATCGGCCGGGCACCGCATACTGCGACCCGCAGCTGGACCGGCTGGCGGAGTATTACGCGGGATTGGAACGACCGGGAGCGTATTGGGTTGCGGTTGAGCGGGTTGGCTCTCGACATGGCCGCGGTTCCGGAGATGATGACGATGGCGGCGACGACTGCGATTCCGTGGCGGATAATTGCGGTGTCTCTGGCCACGACACGAACGTTTGTGGCACGCACGATCTCGGTGCGGACGGCGTTGTCGTCGGCGGGGTCGGTGTCGCTGCGTGGCCGGGATCGGAAGATACGTGCGAGCTGCAGAAACTGTATGTGTCGGCGGATCGGCGCGGACTCGGATTGGGACGACGATTGCTGGAAAGGGCGCTGGCGTTTGCGGGCGAGCATTACCGGCGGTGCTATCTGGAGACGCACAGCTCGCTGGAGGCGGCCTGCGGATTGTATCGGTCAGCGGGATTCGAGTTTCTGGACGCCCCGCTGCCCGGCGGCGAGCATTCGGCAATGGACATGTGGGCGGTGAAGGAGGTGTGCACGGAATGAACCGGAACGGGCGAACAGTACGATCGCTCGCGACATAACCATCTATAGCTACACTTGCTGCAACAACGTGGCCTTAATCTTCTTCTTGGCACGGCACCATATCGGAACGCACACGCTCCGGCGCGATATCAATATCACCCGGCCATGTCGGCACACCGAAAACCAGATGCACAGCGTTGAAAACATCCAATGCCTTCAACTGTTTGAACGCGCCACGTTCCAGATACTTTGACATATCGAACACACCCGAAGCACCATCCGAGCACCTGACCTTGAGCCTATACCCTGGTAAAGGTTCGCACTCGATGACCTTGATCAGATAATCAATCGCCATAGGAATACCTCACTTCAACGGCACGGCGACCCAATCATCTTTAGCCGGATGTCTGATATGGCCTGGTTTTTGTTCCGCATTTCACCTAACTCGATGGGAGATGATGGAATCATGTCCAAGGGCACGAGATACACGGATGAGTTCAGGGCGAAGGCCGTCAGGCTGTTGACGGAGTCCCGTCCCTCGTATTCGTCGGAGACGAAGGCGATCGCCGAGGTGGCCAGGGATCCGGGCGTCTCGTCCGAGACGCTGCGGCGTTGGCGGAACCAGTCGGATGCGTCGGCCGCGGAACAGTCGGAACAGTCCGCGCAGGAGGCGATGGCCGAGCTCAAGCGTCTGCGGGCGGAGAACGCGGAGCTGCGGCGGGCGAACGAGATTTTGACGACGGCGTCGGCTTTTTTCGCGGCGCGGCTCGACCCGACACGGCCCTGATGGCCGCGTACATCGACGCGCATCGGGATCGTTTCGGGGTCGGGCCGATCTGCAGGGTGCTGGGCGCGGCGTCGGATTGCGGGTTTCTCACGCCGCGCGGCTACCGCATGTTCAAGACCAGGCCGCCCAGCCGCATGAAGGCGCGCCACGAGGCGCTGGCCCGGGACATCCTCCGGATCCATTCGGATTTCTTCATGGCCGTGTACGGATACAGGAAGATCCATGCCCAGCTGCTCGCCGAAGGGTGGGATCCGTCCGAGGTCGGCCGCGACCAGGTGATGAACATCATGCGCGAGCTCGGCATACAAGGCGTCAGGCGCGGCAGGACGCCGGCGACCACCAGGCCGGCGAAGGGCGCGGGCGGCAGGCCCGACCTCGTGGAGCGCAGGTTCCGGGCCATGGCGCCGAACCGGCGGCACGTGGCCGACATCACCTACGTGCGCATGACGGACGGGCGGTTCGGCTACGCTGCGTTCGTCACCGACGTATTCGCCCGCCGCATCGTGGGATGGGCGTGCGCCACCAGCATGAACACCGAGGAGCTGCCCCTGCAGGCGCTGGAGCAGGCGATCTCCTGGGCCGCGGGGCACGGCGGCACCCAAGGACTCGTCCACCACAGCGACCACGGCTCCCAGTACATCAGCACGGTGTACACCACGCGCGTGCGCGAGTACGGGATGCTGCCCTCGACCGGCACGGTCGGCGACTCCTACGACAACGCCATGGCCGAGTCCGCCGACGGCGCGTACAAGACCGAGCTGGTCTGGCGGCGCAAGCCGTTCCGGGACGTGGGCGACCTGGAGCTGGCGACGTTCCGATGGGTCTCATGGTGGAACTCGAAACGCCTCCACGCCAGCCTGGACTACAGGACACCCGAGCAGGTCGAAACCGAGTACTATACGAACCAGGCGACACAAGCCGCCTCACTATAAAGGCGGAACAAAAACCAGACCAGTTCAGACACCGGCGAATACAACATGAGACAACACCACGGGCAAACCATGCTCGAACCCTGACCCCAAGGGAAGCCAGTGGTCTTGAGCCAATCCGCCACTGGCCTCCCTCGGCAATAACGATGGCCCTGAAAGGCAATAATCAGTGGCCTTGAAAACTACAAATATTCAGTTTGGCGACCGGAATCGTACCCCGGCGACGGACCATGCCCTTAATCACGCCTCAACCAAAGCGCGCAAACCATCGGACGTTATCGTGCACCGGAGAATTCAAACAAGCCGTACAGGAACGAATCTCACAACCATGACCCGTCACACACAAAAAAGGAAGAATTACAAAAGTGGCATCTATGCATAAATTTAATCAGTAATTGGATTTGTCTCTGATGCATCCCAAAGTTTGTGAAAGTGTTTGATACCACCGATTGTATTGAAATACCATTGTGCAAATTCGATGATTTGCTCCCGTGTGAAATTATCGGCGCTGCTGTCAGGCTCATAGATTCCGTGGGAATAGACATCGGCGCTCTTCTTTAGTGCTGCCGCGATGCGGTAATCAATGTCTTGGGAGGTATTCTCGCGAATCAACGCTTCCGGGGAATCAGCGCGGTTAAAATCAGCAAAAGTATCAATTATTCTACGCAATATATTTAGCATTGACACAGGACGGTTGTTGTTATATGCAAAACGTAACTCATGCCATAATGCTTCATATCCTGTTTTGATGTCATTTGTAGGGTTAGTGATTTTTTGGATATTAGTAATGTTGTTTTCTTTGGCCAAAGTAAAACAGGAAATTTTTTTCATTGTCGGTTTCCATGTATACGGTCTTGCATTTAGGAAAAAATGAGCGTTATGTGTTAAAAGAACGAATACCCGTTTATTGGCATCGCTGAATTTACTATCGCCCGTGCAATAATTCTGGATGTAACTATACATGAGATATTGGGTGATTTCATCATTGCTGTTCATGGGATCATCAAAAATCACCATAAGTTTATCGGTATCCGCGTATGCGTTCAATTTCTGCATAAAATAAAGGAATGCGACGAGATTACGCTCGCCGGTACTAAGTGTGTCGATGTCTCGTTGTCTTCCTTGGCTGTATATGGCGTACTGTCCTTGGGTGTCGCTAGAAGAATTGATTAATTGTAGTTCAAATGATTCATTTCCTAGGAAACGCAGTGCCTTGTTGATATAGTCGGCGGCAATCTGTTCATTTGAGGTCCGCTTTATCAAATCTGCTTTTTTTGCTTGGAATTCGTGGAGTTGTTTTTCTACTTCTTGTTTTTGTGTTTGGAAGTCTTCAAACGCTTTCTTTGCGAGAAGATTGTTATCGCGTTTGCTCTCGTAGTCATTGTCTTTGAGGCAGTTAGCGACATAATGATAACGCAGCTGATTTTGGGCATTCTTATGCTTTTGGTCTATTTCATTGTCGTACTTGCTGTTTTGCTGATAAATGTAATCAAAACTTTCCTGCAATTTATCGGCTGTCCATGATGATTGATCACATTCAATTGTTTCTAATGTCGTGAAAAGTTGTTTTTCTCTTTGTGAAAGCTGTTGGGAAAGCTTGTTCAAATATTGAATTGTGTGAGCTTTGTTATTAGCTATTTGCTGGTTCAATTCCAAGATAGAATTATGGAATGCCGGATAGTATTCTTGCGGATTGAGAAGTTCCACTTGTTCCAGTGCAGCTTTGTAGCAATTGACATTATGTTTGGTTGTTTTGATTTCCTCTTGAAAGACAGAGGCCGCATCATTGAACAGTTCGGAAAGTTCATCCCATCGTTCGGAGGTAAGATAACCTCCGCAAAAGGCACATTTATTATCGGTGTTCCGATTGTGTATCCTCATTCCCTCTTTGGCAAATGCCTGTTTCTCTGGATTGTCGCCGATTTCCGGAAGCTGTATCGTTGGAATAATTGTTTTAGCTAGGAGATCATTGACTTTTTGGGTGATTGACGCAAGGTCAATTATCGGATAATTTATTCGTTTGGGATTTGGAAGTTTGTTTGTTAAACATTCTTTTTTCAGTTTGTCTATCTCGGATTGTGGTAATTCTTTTGCGAATTCAATATCACAGCAGAAATTGTTTTTGTTGTACGCTGTAGTGGGTGTGATGCTTGGATTAGTGATATTTTTTATAATGCTTGCACATTTACTATATAGTTTATCCAACTCGGTTTTGGTTTCGTTGAAATACGTTTCTGCTTGCAGTAACCTTGTTTCGCAATTGCTGGTTTCTGAGCTGGAATCTAGTTCTTTCTCTAGTCGGGTAATTTCTGTATTTAACTGGTCGATCTTTTGCTGAACTTCCACATTGGTTTGCCCAAGGGTGATGGCATTCAATTCCCTATTTTCGGATACGTATTTATCGTATCCCCTGAAAATTTGGATGGTGTAAAGACCTTCGTATTGTTTTTTAAGAAGATCTACTAGAGTGGATTTTCCAGTTCCATTTTTCCCATAGAAAAAATTAACCGGACTAAGTTCCAAACTTCTAGGAGTGAAATCAATATAATCACAATCTAGCCTGAACGCTTCCATGTAACTATATTAGCTCTAAATCTTGCTTATCGGGGACTGTGGAATTTTTCTTGGAGATAGTCATGCATTCCCAAACCGAAACACCAACTTGACTAAAAACACCAAGAACAGTATAGGGCTTGTTTACAAAAGGAAATTAGTGAGCGATGGTCTTAGTCCTCCTGTGGAAAATAGCGGGGAGAAATCTGCTCAATCCTCTGAGATAGCGCGGGATAGATCGGTGAGGAGACTCCTCCCCAGCGTCATCACCTAGAGTTTCAGTCGGTAGGGGCAGCCAGCTTTCGCTAGGCGCTGCATTAAATTGACAATGACGGCACTTTGCCTATCTGTTGGAATCTTTGACGGCATGGCAGCCGCGACGTTCACACATCCGCGTTCCTTTTCGTCGCCTTCGTCTTCGTCAAGAAGCCACTGAGATACCTCCTTCCAGAACTTTGGGCCAGCTTTTACGACTGCTGCCGTGTATTCGATGCCGTTTGTTTCACGTTGTTCTCGCGAGCTGCTTCGATTGCGCGACCATTCTTCCCGCGGGGAGATTAATTCAGACAGCCAACCTTGGTTCCAGTCAACATGCAATGCTTTCACGGTCTCCCAACAACGTGGTTGCTTGGCCCATTCGCTGATGTTGCGGTAGCCCTGAGCCGGGTGCATGAGTACCGGGTGAACTGCGTCGGCTGCTTGTCGAATAGCTTTTCTGAATGGTTCGTCGAGTGACTGGGCATTCCAAATACGTTCGAAATCCACCTTTTTCTTAAGCTGACGGGCAGCTTCTGCGATCAGTCCGATAGTGAGCACAACATGCTGCGCTCGATAGCCACCAGCTTCATACCATTCCATTTGAGGAATAATCTTTTCGGTGGCATCCCAAATGATCTTTTGTGCAATTAACGTCTTGTAGTAGTACTCGTTGAATTGGAGATCGTTCTCGGTCCACCGTTGTGCGATATCCTTGGCAAATTCTGCAAAGTTCTTTTGAGCACCACGGTTAACATAGTACGCTTTGTCTGTCCAAACCATTGCATATTTGGCCAAATCGGTTTTCGCGAATTTCTGATTCTTAGGAAACTCTGCTAGGAATTTGTTCTTATCGCCGCGAGTCAGATACGCTTGGGCGTCGCCATACTGGCCTCTAGCGCGTTCATAGAACCACTTGGTTTGGCTGAAGGTTCCTTCCTGTGCAGGAGCCAAGATGCGCCTAGAGAATTTCTCCATGCGTGCATGGAACGGATGGTTGGCGAACAGATCCGCTTGCGAAACTTTGTTCTGGCTGTTCGCATACTCGGAAATACGAGGGACAAGGTCTTCGGCTTTCTTCGGATCAACGATGCTGAGCTTCATTTGAACAAAGACTTTGCTGAGGTCTTTGCCGGCTCGGTAAGCAGCATATACGGATGCCGTGGTCTGTCCGCCATTAACGATTTGCAAATTGTCCAGAGAGAGAATGTCAAGACCATCCGGCGTCATCTCGGTCTCAATGTGCTCGGCAGTAGCGGTCAATCCATTATTAAACGAGAAGAAGAGTTCAGGCTCGCTTTCGAGCGTTCGTTTGATGCCCTTGTTGACATTGCTGCGGGCTTGCAAAAAGACTCGTACGTTTTGTTCGAGCAGTCTCGCTCCCCATCGGTCGTAGATGCAAGCTAGATCAGTACCCGGCACGGCAGCCAAGTACACAGGATTCTCTGCATCTCTTGTGCTTGCCAGCAGCGCACGTAACGGATGCAACGGCTTTTCGTTAAAACGCACACGCAAGGGCTCCTGGCCTGTTGCTGCTTTATTGAGCGTGAGAAGACGGTTGATGTCCCAAACGCTATATACGACGGAACGGCCTTCGAAGTCCCCGGCTGTTTTACCATCGATTCGACTGCTGAGCACTTTGTTGGTCAACAGGTAGAGACGTATTTTAGTGATTCGGCTCCAGCGTGTAGCGATTAAGTCTGCAAGACCAAAGCCTGGATCGGAAACCTCGAGTGATCGACGCCAATCAGGTTTGAGGGCACTGTGAAGATAGCGCATGAGACGGTTAAAAGTGGCGTTCATATCGCGGGTACCTAGTGTCTCAAGATCTCCGCCTTGGTGAAAGTCGAGAATGATAAGCCCCAACGTTAATGGTTCGTCAGGATCCCCGGTCGAGCGGCTTTCAAGAGGATCTCCACAGTATCCATCTACACGCATCTGGCCATTAGCAGGCTGATAGCTGGAACGTACCGCTTCGTCGAACTCTCCGGCATCGATAAGGAAGTCGGCGAATTTGTCGAAGAATATGTCTTCCCTCCAGCCGCCATTTTCAGACTCGTTAAGGATTTCTTGGAAAAAATCTTCCGAGAACTCTTCCAGCTCTTTTGTATCAGGCATTGCCGCCTCCCACGGTCTTCAGCAGTGCATCTTCGCTTATCTCGAATGTACCGCAATGGTTCAGGTTCACTTTGTAGGTGACGCCGGAAATTGCTGGATCAAGTAAGCTTTCGTCGATATGCGGGAAATCTTCGGGGACGGTGAACTGCCGAATAGCTCCGATGCTCCACGCTGTTCCTGAATAGTCATCAGTCTCGTCAAAGCCGATTTTTGAGAGTCTAAGGTCGAATTCAAGCGCGTCCAAGGGGGAATCAAGTAATGCGCGGGTTTGCTGAACGTAATCGCTCAGCGTATGTCCTTCAGTTTGAGAAGGTTCTTGATTCACCTCAACAACGTACAGAAAAAGCCTTTCGTTATCGTTCACGCTTAGCTGCGTCGCAGAGCTAATGGTTATGGTTGGTGTTCCGGCTCCTCTATTTGACTTAACCTCTAACGCTATCTGTCCGAACGAGAAATCATGTACGGCTTGCTGCGGGCCAGTCCAGCTTTGTAATGCCGCTTTGGGAGTCAATAATCTTAAAGCGATGCGCCGAAAGCATAGGAGTTCGGCGATCAATCCTTTTTGTTCTTCTTCGGTTAGCCCTGATCTCTTACCTTGAAAGAAATAAGCCCAGCGCTCTAGCCGAAGTATGGCGGCATGACGTTGTTGATCGACTGGTGCGGTTTGCAGAACTTTAATGATGTCAAGGCATACTTTGAGGAAAGCCTCACGCATGGCCGGATCTTTTAAGGCGATAACTATGAGATGCCGACCTCTGTCTTCGCCGGATGCAATGCCTTTGAAACGAGGCATAGGCTCGATATGCCGCTCATTGGCATCGTATCCAATAAGCAATGCTGGGCTGTCCATTTCGTCAAGCGACCAGTGTAAGTCGCGCTGCTGCGAATTAAGCGATTCATCAACACGTCTACTCACAAAATAAGCGTGGGATGACGTTTTGTGCATGCCTTCCCATGGGTTGAAATCAGAAGTCTGGGTCATCGTCATCGTTCTCTTCAATCTCAATATCATGTCCAATTTGATGTAGCATCACATCGTTATAGACATAGGTAACCTCTTCCTTGATGCCAATCTCAGGGAAACTGATGCTCCAGCCAACAGTTTCCTCAATATGGTCTGCTGAGGGCCAAATGGATCTATTTCCGCCATTTGCAGGCTCAAGCCATTTTTTATAGGTTTCTGCATTTTTGAACTGAAGCGCTACAGGATGAATGATCAGCAATGGTTTGCGACCTAACACCTGTCGATAGTAGATGTCGGACACATTTTTCTTATTGGGATTCTTGCCCCTGAAACGTGTCTCTGCCTGAGTGATTTGCTGCTCATCTAGAGGAGCTTTCTCCACTCCTCGGCTGGAAAGGCGCATTCGAGACAAGTAGAAAGTTGTCTTGTTCGTTCCACGTCCAGGTGCTCGGCGCTCGCGTATTATGCTATCACCAAAGGCAGTAAAACTAGATGTTGTTTCCGCTTGATTGACTGAAGCGATGAACACATCCCAATCGTCGCACCCCTTGTCATCAAGCAGATTGATGTGCCTAAGCAGGTATTCACTGTTAGATTTCGGCGATTCAGCTGAATTGTGGTAGCGGCTGATGTAATCACGGATTAAATTGCTGGGTACGTGACGTATTAGTTTGCCTGATGGTTTCCCGTTGGCTGTTGAATAGTCCTTATCGGGAATGCAATGCTGCACCCGTAATTTCTCTAGAAAGTCTTGAGATAGTTTGTCGTTATAACGCAGCTCCGCAGGATTCCGGTCAAAAGCAGTTGTCTCAATGAAAGCGCCATCCAGCTTGACTTTTGCTGGTTTGATCTCTGTTCCAGCTCCCATTTTGTTTCGAGCTGTGATCATCAACGTATCAGGACTGCTTTTGATCCTAAGGCCGTACTCGCGCGGAGTTGAATCTGCGGTGCACATAGCTCGTACTTCATCGATCAGCTCTGAAGTTGCGTTTGCTACATATGCATACCACCTTGCCGATTGTTCAGTCATCCAAATGCGACATAGGTCTTCATAGCCAAAACGATAGCCGAACCAGCGTGCCATCTGCATCAGGGAATCATAGGCTCGGGCGTTGCGCGCATAATACGATACCAGCAGTCCCTCAAGTGTTAATCCTCGAGACAATCGATATCCGCCAATGGCGATTATGCGTTGAGGAGACTTCGAATAATCCAACGCATCTTTGGATTGAGAATTAATCTCTGCCAAGGTAATGGGTCGGATGGTTTCTTGCAGAACGCTGAGTACATCGTTCCAAGTGAATCGAAAATCTGAGTATTCATGTTCCCATATTTGATGTAATTCACGTAATTTAGCAGATGATTTGAGCGCTATGTCACTCGGTAATGCAGCATAAGAATTGATAGAGCTGCGAAGTATGTCAACATAGTCTTCGACGAGATAGTAAATGGAGTGTTGCACCGTTTTAAACGGCGACATGTTTATCATCATGGTCATATGCTCGTCTTCGTCGCCTGATAACACACGAATTGCACAAGCTATGATAAAAGTATCGATGGCTTGTTCCAAGCTTTCAGGCAGTTCTTCCAAGACGTCGCCGCTGCGATATTTGATTCCCCGACTCTCATCATCGTCCAGAATCCAACGCACGAATTTAGGGTTTGGAGCGTCGATGTCTCCGAATACCTTTTCGGCACCGAAGTATGCAGTTGATTGTTCTAATGTGTAGATGAAGCTCCGAGGGAAGATATCATCGCCAGCTTCTTCATCAGTACTTTGGGAATCAATTAGGACATTCGCAAATGGCGTTGCTGTGTAACCTATGTAAGCGCTCTGGCTGAATAGACCAAGAATCTTGCGAATTTGGCCGTTGATTTTAGAAATATCACCTTTGTCGTACTTGACATTAATGGAAGCGTTGTCGGCTTCATCGTCGATGAGCAGCAATGGGCCATCATCTTTGCAATTGCTTTCAAGCCATAAAGATATTTCGCGCAAGGAATTAGCGTTTTTCTTAATGACGAATACAAGCGGCTCTCGAACGTGATCGGACGTTACTCCACGCATAGTATCTTCCGTGGCTTTATTAAAGTCACGAATTCTGGAAGTTCCAAGGAGAGGGCGACGTTGACGGCTGCTGCCCACTCCGACATACTTTTTGCTGACGAGGTCATAGCCGACGAAACCATCCTCAATACGCTCTTGAGTTTGGTTGCGAAGTACATTGTAGATACCTGCCATGACGATGATGATTTTGTATCCGGCGTCAGCGGCCTTAGCAATAAGACCAATGTAGTTAGCGGTTTTGCCGGATTGCACTGATGCTACTACAAGCCCACGGCGATCAAACGGCTCATCTGCTTTTGGGTTGGCGATGCCATCAAGAATATTGTCAGTGTCTCTGTCCATAGAACGAATAGTGTCTCTGGACCAGTGCTTCTTATTACGAAGATACTCACTGTAACGGTTCCAATAAAACCAGTCGATATCTGGTTTTGCTTGGCTCACCCAAGGCTGGACTTCATCGTCTTGGTAACGGAATCCAACTGGTTTCAGAAAATCTTCTTTTGTTTTATAGTCACAAATCAGCTTATTGATAAAAGCAGATGGATCTTCCGGCTGCACAGATGAGAAATCAGGATGGAATTCGGCCATTTTGAGCCATGTAAGGAAGCATTGCTCAACAACGCTTTCGGTGACTGCATTAGACCCTGAATCACGCTTCTTATCGAGTTCGTCTTGGGCGTGCTTGTAAATCCACTCAGCCATGATTTTGATGTTGCTCATTGTTCCTCAATTCCTAGTGCAGCCAGTGTCTCGTTCCATCGGGTCTGATATGGCTCAATGGTTCGCATGGTATCCAAAGATTCTTCGTCGTTCTTGAACTGTTTGAGTGCAGCGAAGAATGCGCGTGCGTTCCTGGAGAAATCTTCCGATTCCAATGCAGTCGCCGAAATGTTTTCAGCGTTATTAGACATGTCGTAGAACAATGCCTCCGTCGGCAGCATGGCTCCGATGAGAGCGATGAGCGAATCAAATTGCTTCTGATTCTCCCCGTCAAGGCCCTCTCTGAAACTTTTCAGGACGGGATGCTCAGCGTTGATGCTGTAAGTGGTTTTCTCGCCATTTTCGGTTCGGTTCCAAACAGGATAGACAGCGGGGCTGGTCAGACGTGCCCCTCTGCGTCTGTAAACCTTACGGGAAGGTGCACCTATTGTCTGGATGAGAGACTTTACTCGACGACGAACGATTTCAGGCATCTGCGCAGAAACCTTCTTAACGTCAATTTTCCAGACTTCATCCTGATCGATGCCAATGTCGATTTTTACGCGGGTTAGCTGTGTGAGAGCCGTTTTCTTGGTTAGCCCAAACCATGTGCCAAAAATGATAAGGCGCTTGGCCCTATAAAGGTATACACCTTGGTTGCGCAAGTAGCCGCCCGGCAGACCGTAACGGTCATATTCGCGCTTATCTTCGTAAGTCGAAATATGCGGAAGAGTGAATGAACGTAGCGCAACGCCCGGGCACACTATTTCTTCCGGAGAAGCCTGAGTGGCATCATTGGCAATATTAAACGGGTCAATGGGCTCAAGAAAACGTCCATTAACGGATATGTTGACTTTCTGGATGCCTTTTTCGCCAGAGAGAAACCTATGGAAAACTAGAGATAAATGATCTTGAGCTTCGCTGACAATGCGCGCATAGTCGACTTTTCCGGAACCATTGTCTCCGGTTAATCGATCGACCTTTTCCCAGAGAACCAGCGTTCCAGTGGAGGGCAGCTCGTCAAATGCGAATAAGTGTTCAAAGTCGGCTCTCTCTAGAACAGACCATGAGTTCTCTCGGACAACAGTGTCAAGATCCCAAGTGAAAGCAGTTGTCTTGCCATGTTGCCGCGATACGACGGTTAATCTACGACATTGCGAAAATGAAGCAGTTTTCAATCCCAGCCCGAAGCGTCCCAAATCGCCGATTGCGCGTTCGTCTCTTGGATTGGTGCTGCCCAAACGCATGGCTTGTAGAAGGTCCGAGCGATTCAAGCCATCACCATCGTCAATGATGGCAACTTTGAAAGAATCTTCTATTGGCAGCGCAAAGACAGATATCTCCCGTGCATGAGCAGTGATGGAGTTGTCAATAATGTCAGCAAGCGCACTGTCGAAGGAGTATCCGATGTCGCGGAGACTCTCAATCAGAATTCTGGGCTCAGGAGTCAGCTCGATTTCGCTAGTCACTTCGCTGTAGCTCCTTCCCTGTGTCTGGGTTCTCCTAGTATAGGGCGGAACGGCTCTGATTGATGGATTTCTGTCCATATTGCTAATGCCGGTCAAGGGCGGATGCGCACTTCCCTCCATGCATGCTGCAATTGGTCAAAGTAGTCGTCTGCAGGGATATGTAGACACTGGGCTACGACCTTTGCAATCTGGTTGGCGAGTAGAGGCGGTACGGCGTTGCCGACTTGCTGATACTGGGCAGTACGGTTCCCCTCGAAAAAGTAGTCATCAGGAAAAGTCTGTAGACGTGCAGCTTCACGTACCGTTAGGCTGCGGCACTGCCGGAAGTCGGGGTGGATAAAGTAGTGGCCATCCTTGGAAATGTGCGACGTGACAGTTGTGGAAGGACGGTCATACATCTGAACTCGGAAACGGTCGGAGAACTCCACGACTTTAAGGTCTTTGGAATCGGTGACGTTCTTATGCGCTGGCAACAGGTATGTAGGGAAATCCTTGAGCTTGGCTGGTTGCCCGTGTACTTGGGCGAAAGCGGCGCAGAACAGGTAACGATCGAGGTCCTTTGCCATATGGGACCGTGCAGAATGATTGGTAAGTACGTTGCTTTTAACGTCATTTAGTCGTCCTCGATACCAGCCGGCAAGAGATGTGAAAATATCAGAACGTCGCACATGGTCGTCGGACGTGAAAGTCGGAAGGTCGTCAAACCCGATTTCAGAGAGCTCATCGGCTAGCTCTGTATCCGGACAATGCTCCGAGATATGATGAGCGGCTTTCAATATGTAGTCAGCCCAAGAACTGTGCACTTCCTCTCTGCTGCGGCGTGAGAAATCACTGCGCAATGAGGGGATGCCCGCCAAGGCTTCTCGAACGGTTTCCTCGGGATGTCTCTTAAGTTGAGCTGGGTCCACATCTAGGCCATTGCGAATTCCAAGAAGAATGACGCGGTGCCGGGCTTGCGGAATTCCATACCGTTCCGCCTTAACTACATAATCTGAGGGCTTTTGCGGATCAGCTACGACTAAGGAATAAATGGTGTATCCAGCTTCCTCGATATCGGCACGAATCATACCGAGCACACCTTCGTTATGCAGCTGCGCCGAGAGAATGCCCTTGACGTTCTCCATCACAAACACATCAGGTTTGATGGCGTTCAGAAACTGGAGATAACACTTGTAAAGAGTTTGCTTCTTATCTTTCTGAAGATTCGGGTCATGAGCTCGGCGAGACCGTCCAACAAGTGAATACGCTTGGCAGGGTGGACCGCCGATGATGACTTTCGGGCCGTTGTATCCTTTCAGTCTCTTGAGTGCTTCCTGTACTAGGGTGGCATCGCCCTCTATCAAAGTGGCCTGAACTGCCTCGCGGTCTGCTTCGGCCCATTGTTCAGGAAATGCGTTTTGCAGCTTGGACAGTTGCGCTGCTGTCGGATTTTCCATGTAATCTAGATACTGCTGCGGAATCTTGTCTTCAATGTCGTAAATCTTGCGGAAGAAAGAGCGTAAACGAAGTGTTTTGTGCGCTGAGCTCTCCATCTCAATGGACATTAGAATCTGGAAGATGCGCTCACCGGTGGAGTCGGTCAGGGAAGAGAAGCCTTCCCCGAGCCCTCCGGGGCCTGCGAACAGATCAATAATGGGAATCCTCTTGCGCACATCATCACCTTTCCTAGTGTCTCCAAGATAGCGTTTAGCCTGGAAAATACCAGGAAAGGCGACAGTGCTTTTCAAGTATTTGTGGCCTGTGTCCGCATAACGCGCTAAACGAGCGCCGCACTAGCCGTTGTATTCGATATGCAGACCGGGATCGCTTTCGTATTCGCCAATGATTTGGTTGTAAGCCTTGACTAGACGCGAAGGAGTTTCGTGGCGACGTAGCCGCGGGTGGGCTGATAGTGACGCATACACACCAGTGCGATGTTGTGCAGGACGCGGTCACCCTGTCTGCTGCAGCCCCCTATCGTCGCACAACGACAAACGCACAACCAAATCGTCTGAGACATACTCCACATTTGAATGCTTTCCCAAGAAGCAAACCGGAAGATAACCCCTCGACGTATATGCCAGGCTTGAAAGCTGATCACGTGAAATCTCCCGGCTGCTTAGTCAGCATACTCCACATGCGCGAACTCCGGCACCTTGTACCACTTGACCGGGTAGCCGGCGCCGTGGGCGCAGAACACGGAATCGGGGGTATTCTCCAGATCCGACTCCGGATCATAGTGCGTCTCTCGCACTACGCGCTCCTCGTCATGGCACGGGCGGTAGCCGGCGAACGTGCAGCTCAGTCGCCCGCGACCATGCGTGTACGCGTTCACGTCCATCGCGTAGTCGCGCATCTCGGAGACCGGGCACTCCCCCGTCAGCACCGCGCAATCGGCATCCGTCGCGGAACCGGTAGACGCAGCCGCGCCAGAACCGAAACCGGCGCCCGCATCGTCGCCCATCTCGAAGGTACCCGCCATGCGCTGAATATCGGACATCGCCCGTCCGACCATATCCTGCGGCACCTCCAATCGGAACCGGTACCACGGTTCCAACACACGGCAATACCCGTATCGGCCAGCGTGTCCAGTCGTCACAGCACCGCCGTCGCTATCCGAACCACGATCACCCGACCGCGCACCACCTGACATCGCTTCCTTCACGAATTCAGCCTCGGTCTGCCCCTCCGCCACCGATGGTCGCCCCGATACCCCGGCCCGCAGCTCCATCAGCCCCTGCCGCACGGCACGGTACGTGGCCTGCCGGAAATCGCCGCCCTCCGTATGCTTCAAGTGCGCGCGGCCAGCCACCAGCGTCAGCTTGACATCGGTCAGGGGTGCGCCGATTAGCGCGCCCAAGTGATCGCGCTCCCCCAGATGCGTCATGATCAGCCGCTGCCAGTTGCGGTCCAGCACGTTCTCGCTCACCGCGGTCGCGATCCGCACACCGCTGCCCGGCTCGCCCGGCTCCAGCCGGATGTGTGCCTCAGCGTAATGCCGCAACGGTTCGAAATGGCCCACGCCCTCGATCGGTGCCGTAATGGTCTCCCGATACAGGATGCCGCCCGGGCCGAACACCACATCCAAGCCGAACCGGTCATGCAGTTCCTGTTGGATGATCTCCAACTGCACGGCGCCCATCAGCTGCACATGCACCTCACGCAGCCGCTCCTGCCAGACCACATGCAGCAACGGGTCCTCGTCCTCCAATTCGCGCAGCGCGGTGATGACCTTGTGCAGGGTTAGGTCGTCGAAGGTCGGCATCAGCGGTGTTTCGGACTCGACGTCAGATTCGGTATCCCTCCGCGATTCCCCGTCTCCCATTTCGTCCCCCGGTTCCGACGCAACCGTTGTAGCCGTGCGCGCAGCGGCGGCGCGTTCGGCGAGCGCGTCCAGGTCGGTGTCCGGAGGGAGCACGGTGTAGGTGAGCACCGGCTGGATGCTGGGCGATTCCGCATCGGGTTCCATACCGAGGCCTTCGCCTGGGAAGGTGTGGGTCAGGCCGGTGACGGCGCAGACGCCTCCGGCGGGGATGTCGGTGGCGATGTCGAATTTGGCGCCGTTATAGACGCGGACCTGGTCGGCCTTCTCCTGCCAGACGGATTGCGGGACCGTTCCCCCATCCGGCTGCGAGGGGACTCCGCCCGACGGAACGGACGAGTCGCGAGCGTTGGTGAGCAGGGCCTTGGCCTTGAGCGTGCCGCCGGTGACTTTGAGCCAGGTGAGGCGATTGTGCTGGGCGTCATGGGAGATCTTGTAGATGCACGCGCCGAACTCCGCAAGCCACTGCGGCTCACGCACGTAGGTCTCCAATCCGGTCATGAACTCGTCCACACCGTCGAGCTTCAACGCCGAGCCGAAGTAGACGGGGAACAGCTTGCGCTCGGCGATCATGGTCCGCAGCCGCGTCAGCGTGATGCCGCCGGTCTCCAGATATTCGTCCATCGCCGATTCATCGAGCGTGGCAACATTCTCGACATCTTCCGCGTGCCGCCACTGGGCGGCCTCGATAAGCGGCATGGAGCAAGTGGTATCGGAACCCGTACGACGAGCATCGGCGTCAATACCGGTGCCGGGGTCAGGGGCCGAGGCAGGCGCCGGCAGCTCGTAAATGGCGTCGGACAGACGACGGCGCAAATCGGCGAGCGCCGCGTCCCGGTCGGCGCCGGCGGCATCCATCTTGTTGACGAAGATGAAGGTGGGTACCTGGTATCGGGCGAGCAGTCGCCACAGGGTTTCGGTGTGGCCCTGCACGCCGTCGGTGCCGGAGACCACGAGAATCGCGTAGTCGAGCACACGCAGCACACGTTCGGTTTCGGCGGCGAAGTCCACGTGGCCGGGGGTGTCGAGCAGCGTGAGGTCCAGATTGCCGCAGCGCACGGATGCCTGGTGGGCATGGATGGTGATGCCGCGCTGCTTCTCCAATGACTCGGTATCGAGGAATGCGTCGCCGTGGTCCACGCGACCGAGTTTGCGGATGCGTCCGGAGCGGTACAGCAGCGCTTCGGATAACGTGGTCTTGCCCGCGTCCACATGCGCCAGGATACCCGCCACGATATGCGTCATACCATTCACTCCAATCCCTTGTCACCGCATCATATCCAGATTACCGGTTCCGTCGTTGACCAATTGAGGGACAAGATCTCCCACCAGTGCGGGTATGGGAAAGTCCCCGATGATTTCGGGGACTTTCCCGGTCGATAACCTGCGTTCAGCAGCCGGTTGAGACGCCTATGCGCTCGGTCCTGTGTCAGGCCTTGGCGACCTCGATGCCGAGGTCGGCGGCGGTATCGCTGGCCGTGATCTCCAGCGTGGTGGCCAGGGTCTCGCCGGCGATCAGGTCGCGGAACTGTTCGGCCTTCGGGGCGTCGGCGGCCGGCACCGTGAGCTTGAGCACGATGCGGTCGGCGATATCCAGTCCGGCCTCCTTGCGGGCGTCCTGCACGGAGCGGATCGCGTCGCGGGCGTAGCCTTCGGCGATCAGGTCGTCATCCAGCGTGGTGTCGAGGATCACGAAGCCGCCGGTCGGCAGCGCCGCGGACACGATGCTGTCGGCATCGGACGGGTTCGCCTCCTCCACGCGGTTGATCAGCTCGTACTCGCCCTCCTCCAGCGCGATCTCGCCGGACGGGGTCTCCACCACCGGCGCACCGGCAGCGTCCACATGCCAGGCGCCGGACTTGGAGGCCTTGATGGCGAACTGGACGTCCTTGCGCAGACGCTTGCCGGCTACGCGGGCGTTGACGCGCAACTCGTTGATGATCCGCAGCCCGTGCTCGGCGGCCTCATCCAGCGTGCATAGCTCCACGGTCTTGATGTTGAGCTCGGACTTGAGGATGTCCTCGTAGGCACGCACCGCGTCCGGGTTCTCGGTGACCACGGTCATGCGGGCCAACGGCTGGCGCACGCGGATCTGCTCCGCCTTGCGCAGCGAGAGCGCGGCGGACACCACCTCGCGCACCTTCTCCATCGCCTCGACCAGCGCCGGATCGTCGGCCAGCACGAGGCCCAGTTCGGTCGCCTCTCCGGTCGCGGCGTCCGCCAGCGCCGGCCAATCGGCCAGATGCACGGATTCGCCGCCGGTCAGGCCGCGCCACACGGCCTCGGCCTCCATCGGGGCGAGCGGGGCGAGCACGCGCATGAACGTCTCCAGCGCGGTGTACAGCGTGTTGAACGCGTTCCCGTCCTCATTCCAGAACCGGTCGCGGGTGTTGCGAATGTACCAGTTGGTCAGCAGGTCGATGTAATCGGTCACCGCGTCGCATGCGTCGGAGATCGCGAACTCGTCGAGGGACTTGGTCGCAGACTCCACCAGGCGGCGGGTGCGGGCCAGCAGGTAGCGGTCCATCTCGGGCAGCGCGGCCACCTCGTCGGCGCGCAGCAGGCGCGCGTCATACCCGGCACCGCCGTTCGCGGCGTTCGCATACAGCGTGAAGAAATAGTACGAGCTCCACACCGGCAGCATGACCTGACGCACCGTATCACGGATGCCATCGGCGGTCACGATGAGGTTGCCGCCGCGCAGGATCGGCGAACTCATCAGGAACCAACGCATCGCATCGGAGCCGTACTGGTCGAACACGCCGTTGACGTCCGGGTAGTTGCGCAGGTGCTTCGACATCTTCTGGCCGTCGGAGCCGAGCACGATGCCGTGGCAGATCACGTTCTTGTACGCCGGCTTGTCGAACAGCGCGGTGGCCATGATGTGCAGGGTGTAGAACCAGCCGCGGGTCTGGCCGATGTACTCCACGATGTAGTCGCACGGGAAGTGCTGCTCGAAGAACTCCTTGTTCTCGAACGGATAGTGGAACTGCGCGAACGGCATCGAACCGGATTCGAACCAGCAGTCGAGCACGTCGGTGATGCGGCGCATCGTGGACTTGCCGGTCGGGTCGTCCGGGTTCGGACGGGTCAGGTTGTCGATCCACGGGCGGTGCATGTTGACCTCGCCCTTGTCGTCGCGCGGATAGTCGCCGAAGTCGGCCTTGAGCTCCTCCAGCGAGCCGTAGACGTCCACGCGCGGATGGGCCGGGTCGTCGGAGACCCACACCGGGATCGGCGAGCCCCAGAAGCGGTTGCGGGAGATCGACCAGTCGCGGGCGTTGGCCAGCCACTTGCCGAACTGGCCGTCCTTGACGTTGTCCGGGATCCAGTTGATCTGCTGGTTGAGTTCAAGCAGGCGGTCCTTGATCTTGGTGACGGACACGAACCAGCTGGAGACCGGCTTGTAGATCAACGGGGTGGCGCAGCGCCAGCAGTGCGGGTAGGAGTGCACATAGCTCTTCTCCTGGAACAGGATGGCGCGGTGCTCCTCCGGCACGGCGGCCAGCGGGCCGTCGCCGGCGCGCAGGTTGCGCAGGATCGGCAGGTTGGCGTCGAACACGAACATGCCCTCATACTCAGGGCACAGCGACGTGAACGTGCAGCCCGCGTCAAGCACGTCCACGGACGTGATGCCGTGGGCGTTCAGCGTGTTCATATCGTCCTCGCCGTAGGGGGCCTGGTGCACCAGGCCGGTGCCCTCGGTGGTGTCCACGTAGTCGGCGGTGAAGATCTGGTAGGCGTTGGGGCCCGGGGTGCCGCCCTCGGCGAGCGCGTCCTCGCCCGCGAAGTACGGGAACACCGGCCAGTAGCGCCAACCGACCATGTCGGCGCCCTTGAGTTCGCGCACGACCTCGTAGTCCTCGCCGAGTTCCTTGGCGTAGGAGCCGAGCAGGGCCTTGGCGAAGTAGAACTTCTTGCCGGCGAACTTGCCTTCGACGGGCTTGACCTCCACGTAGTCGATGTCCGCGCCGACCACGATCGCGAAGTTCGTGGGCACGGTCCACGGCGTGGTGGTCCAGAACACGGCGTAGGCGTCGTCCTCGTCCTTCAGCTTGACGGCCACGGACACGGTGGTGTCCTGACGGTCCTGATACACGTCGGCGTCCATGCGCAGCTCGTGCGCGGACAGCGGCGTCTGGTCCTTCGGGCAGTACGGCAGCACGCGGTAGCCCTGGTAGGCCAGACCCTTGTCGTACAGCTGCT
>SAMEA3387454__coassemble_1822_pt1 | contig 48197 bp, 40 predicted proteins | sample SAMEA3387454__metabat2_high_PE_014 | metagenome-assembled genome bin SAMEA3387454 (sample SAMEA3387454) | Felis catus | biome: Faeces | place: United Kingdom | collected 2012
TGAAGAACGGCTTCCACATGTCCGACTTCTGATCGGTCCGGCTGCTGCGGAGTCCCGGAGTCTGCCGTAGATTCCCGACGCTTCCCGTGCGGCGGGGGCCAAGTCGCGGACTGTGAACCATCGTGGCCGTGACACATTGACGCCTCCCCGGGCTGGGGAGGCGTCGGCGTATCCGGTGGGCGGGCACCCTCGGGGGCGGTGTTCCCTCCGGGCGGTAGTCTGGTGGCATACCCGTATATCCGCATGAAAGGACGGCAATGACCGGTATCGAAGAGTTCACCAGCCAATACGGCCTGGTCAGGAAGATCGACGCATTCGGCTATCTGGATTACCTCAAGTCCAACCCGGATGCGCCGCGCAAGCACGGCAAGGTTGTACTGGTCACTGCGGATACCCCGCTCAAGGCATCCCGCGGCGAGGGCAAGACCACCACCACCATCGCGCTGATCGATGCGCTGAACGCGCGCGGCATCGACGCGGCCGCCGTGCTGCGCCAGCCGAGCATGGGCATCACCGCCGCCGGTTCCAAGGGCGGCGCGTCCGGCGGCGGCAAGGCGTCGCTGACCCATCCGGAACTCATCGACTGGGGTCTGACCGGCGAGATGGCCGCCATCGCCGCCGCGCAGAACCTGCTGGTCTCCTTTGCGGAGAAGGCCGTGGACGAGGGCCGCATCGACACGATCCTCGTGCCGCGCGTCTCCGAGGTGCCCTCGCGCTCGCTGCGTCAGATCACCGTGGACAGCGGCAAGAACAACGTGGCCGAGCGTGTGGTGCTCACCCCGACCTGCGAGATGATGCAGATCGTGGTCGTCTCCCGTTCGATGGAGGAGATCGGCGAGCGTGTGGCCGCCATGATCGCGGGCACCAAGGACGGCAAGCCGGTGGCCTTCGGCGAGTTCATCGACCTGTGGCGCATCACCAACATGCTGGCCGACGCCGTCAAGCCGGCCCTGACCGAGACGCTCAACGGTTCGCCGGTGTATGTGCACGGCGGACCGTTCGCCAACGTGTCGCTCGGCATCCCGACGCTGGTCTCGGTTCAGATGGCGTGCGCGCTGCACGACGTGGTGATCGTCGAGGCCGGCTACGGCGCCGACGCGGGCGCGCAGAAGTGGCTCGACATCGCCTGCCGCGAATACGGCGCCCAGTGGCCGTCCGCGGCCGTGGTTGTGACCCGTGCCTCCACCTGGCGAGACGATCCGGCGCTGTCCTGGCGCTACCCGTTCCATGTGCAGCGTCTGGAGAACTACGACATCCCGACCTTCCCGCTGATCAACCTGTGGGAGGGCGAGGACGACCAGATCGAGGGCCTGAAGGCGGTGGCCGTGGAGCAGCGGTTCCGCGAGCCGATTCTGGGCAACCTGTTCCGCGACGGCGGCGAGGCGCTGGCCCCGCAGCTTGACGGCTTCATCGAGGCGCTGACGAATGCGCCGATGGCGCCGCAGTTCCACAGCCGCAAGGGCATGGACCTGGTGGAGAATGTCAAGTGGATCGCCAAGAGCGCGTATGGTGTGCCGGAGGATCGCATCCTGCTCAAGGACGGCTTCATCGACTCGCTGACCGCCGCGCGCGAGCTGTGCCGCGAGGCGGGCGTCAGCCTGGACGATCTGGCGGTGGTGGCGGTCAAGTCGCCGGCCACGATGACCGACGACGACACCAAGCCGGAGGAGGAGCGCACGGTGACGCTCAAGAAGGTCGAGGTGCATGCGGGTGCCGGCGTGGTGCACGTGAACCTGACCACGTCGCTGACCACCCCGATGCCGAAGATCGTCTGATCGCTGCGACTACGCGAAACGGCCTCCCACCCCCGATGGGGCGGGAGGCCGTAATCGTATGGGGTGAGGCCGGGACTAGAAGTTGCCGCCGTTCCAGCCCCAATCCGTGGTGGCCGTATAGCGGATGTAGGTGCGGTCCTGCGGAATGCCCAGCTCCTGCTCCAGCGCGGCCATGATCTGCCGGGTCAGCTTCTCCCAGGCGGAGCCCGGCACGGAGGAGCCGAAGACATTGACCTCCACATAGGCGGCGGGCTTGGAGTCGTCGCCGGCGAAGTAGATCGGCATGTTGTCCTCGAACGGGCACATCAGCCAGCCCTCGGACTTGCCGGGCACCGCGGTGATGGCCTTGCCATAGGCGGACTTCAGCGCCTCGCGCTGCTCGGGCGTGGTGGGAACGGACACATGGGTATGGATGACGGGCATGGGAACCTCCTTCTATCGGCTGCAATGATGCTTACCCGCCAGTGTAGTCCCGCATGCTGCACGCGCGTTGACTTGTCGTTTTGTCCGAATCGGGGGATTCTTTCGATGGTAGCGTTCCCATAGAGCCCAGAACGTAAGAATCCCCCGAATCGGACAAAAGGCGTGTGGACGCAAGGAGTGCGTGCGGGCGCCACCCGGTCACTGCCGCCTAGTTAAATGGGCGGATGTGAGAAAGCTTATTGAACAGTTGATGAAGTTCGGTGTGGTGGGCGTGATCGCCGCCGTCATCGACTTCGGAGTCCTGAATCTGCTGGTCGGCGTCTTCCATATGCACAACGTGATCGCCGGCACCATCTCGTTCCTGGTTTCGCTGGTCTTCAACTACCTGGCCAGCATGAAATTCGTGTTCAAGCACCGTGAGGATATGGCCCGCTGGATGGAGATCCTCATCTTCGTCGGTGCATCCCTCATCGGCCTGCTCATCAACGCAGGCATCATCTGGCTGTCCACCTACGGCATGAACCGCGATGCGTTCATCAGCCAGCACGCCGAGTACCTGCTGCGCACCAATGTCGGCAAGATCGTGGCCACGGTGGTGGTGGCGGTCTGGAACTTCGTGATCCGCAAGTGGCTGCTGGATGATACGCACACCAACGCCATGAACCGGTTGAAGCGCGCGGACAACCGCCTGACGGCTGAGCAGCTGGAAGAGAAGTGGCAGAACAGCTTCTCCCACAAGCTGGGCGTGTGGTCCCTCGAACACACCCCCAAGGGTTGGCCGAAGTAGCCTCGGTCCCTTAGCCTGTTCCGCCCCGCAACGGCGCTCAGGCCGCCAGTTCGGTCAGGTCCGGGGTCTCGGTGCTTTCCTTGATCTGCTTGAAGCCCACGAACGCAATAGCCAGCGACGCCAGCGCCAGCACGGTCACCACCATGAATCCGCCATGTGCGCCGAACCGGTCGATGAACTGCCCGGCGATGGCGGAGCCGGCCGAGGAACCGATCGAATTCATCGCGCCCATCCAGGCCATGCCCTCGGTGAACCGGGTCGGCGGCACCAGATGCAGCATGAGCTGGTTGCCGTTGACCCAGGTCGGCGCCTGGCATACGCCGATCAGCAGGTAGATGAGCATGATCACCCACAGATGCTTGGCGAACAGGAACGATCCGATGCCGATGTTCACCACGGCCAGGCAGAAGTAGAAGCGCTTCCACAGCGGGATGCGCCAGTTCTTCGCGCCGTAGACGAGCGCGCCGACCAGCGAGCTGAACGAGAAGCAGGCGAACACGAATCCGGTGTACTGCTTCATGTTCTGCTCGGTGGCGAACGCGATGATCGAGATGGATGTGGCCGACTGGAACGCGCCGATGGAGAACCAGGTGACGCACACGGCAATCAGGCCGGCGCTGATGATCGACCCCTTGGCGGCCTTCTGCTCGTCCTCGTCCTTGCCACGCAGCGCCGCCGCCTGAGCCGCCACGTGCGCGCGGTATTCGGCGCGGGTCATGCCGGCCTCGCGCGCCAGCTGCGTCTGCGACTTCGGCTCGGTCGTCAGCTCGGTCAGGAACATCAGCGCGCCGACCAGCACGCACACGCCGGTGAACGTGAAGGAGAGCACGCCGGAGATCACCGCCAGCGTGGAGGCCAGCGGGTTGCCGATCACCCACATGCATTCGTCGAACACGCCGCACAGGCTCAACGCACGGTTGGTCTTCTCGGGCTGCCCCTTGAGCAGGTGCGTCCAGCGGCTGCGGTTCATCGCGCCCCACGGCGGAATCGCGGCCATGAACGGCACGATGCAGAACAGCACCCATTCCGGGGCGTGCGAGGTGATCGCCGTCACCAGCGAGAACGCGGCCACCATCCACACGCATATCGTGGGGATCGAGACCTGCCGTTGGCCGAACTTGTCGACGAGCTTGCCGAGTATCGGGCTGGCGATGGCCAGCGAGATGGCCTGCACGGCGGTCAGCGCGCCCGCCAGCGAATAGTTGCCGTAGTAATGCTGCACGGAGATCGTGATCGTCATGCCGACCATCGGGAACGGCATGCAGGCGATGACCGCGCCGATGGCGTATCGTGCGGTGTGGGGGATGCGCAGGAGTTCGGCGTACCCGCCGAACACGCGGCTGCCGACATCCTTGATGCCGGCGATGACAGGATTGGCCATGACCATCTCTCTTCTCGATGCCAAGAGGTCGTAGGAATAAAATCACCGTCAGTCTAACGTTGTCCTAACGGCGACACGCTGTACATTGAACAGTAGACGGCGGAAGTTTTCCCCATACCCGACACCACCATCAACCAGTCGTCCCGAAGGAGTTTCAGATGCAGGCGACCACCATCCATTTCGTCCGCCACGGCGAGGTCCACAATCCCGACCACATCCTCTACGAGCGGCTCCCCGGCTTCCACCTGTCCGACCGCGGCCGTCGCATGGCCGAGGCCACCGCCCGCTACCTCGCCGCCAGCCCCCAGACGAACACCGCGGCCGCCATCTACTCGTCGCCCCTGGACCGTACGCGCGAAACCGCGCAGGCCATCCTCACGGCGCTCAACGAAACCCGCATGGCCCGCAACGAGGAGCCGCTCGAACTGGTCACCGACCAGCGCATCATCGAGGCCGGCAACAACTTCCGCGGCACCCGCATCGGGCATGGCGAAGGCGCGCTGTGGCGCAACGGCAACTGGAAACTCGTCACCAACCTGTGGAAACCCAGCTGGGGCGAGAGCTACCGGCAGATCGCGGCCCGCGTCGGCGCGTTCGCCCAGGAGAAGGTCAGGGAGCACGCCGGACAGCAGATCATCGTCGTCAGCCACGAGTCACCGATCTGGTCCTACCGGCACCTGCTGGAAACCGGCCACCCCGAGCACAACATGCTGCTGCGGCACACGGCGCTCGCCTCCGTCACGTCGATCACCTACGACTCCCAGACCGGGAATGTGATGAGCATCACCTATGTCGACCCCGCGGCGGGCGTCAAGTGACGGCACAATGGAACATAGGTCGCCGGCGCGACGGATGACGGATTACAGTGGAAGGCAACGGCTGCTGCCCCAAGGCAAAGGAGCGAACATGACGGCGGAATTCCAGTTGGATGAGACGGTGGTCGATCGGATCGCGGCGCTGCCCGCCGTGCGTGAGGCGGCGCGGGCTGCGGCGGGGCTGATCGCGCTGTGGCCGCTGACCGACGCCATGCAGATGGACAACGACGCCAAGTACGCGGAGAACCTGCAGGTGCGCATCACCCGCACGATGGCCGCGATGATGACCGGCGAGGACGTGACCGTGCCCGACGCCGAATACGTGTACGAGGGTGCCGACTGGATCCCCGGCCGTCCGCAGACGATTGTGGACGCGCTGCTCGCAGCGAACGACGCCTACGACATGATGGCCGACTACAGCGAGACCGGCGACGTGACGCTGGTCTCGGACGCCGCCGCCACACTGGGCGATGCCGGCGCGGCCGACAACGCCGACGTGCGTGCCGTATTGGAGGCCGTGGAGACGTCGATTGCGCCGAAGGCCACCGACGAGGGGCACGTGCCGCCGAGCGGCGACGAGGATGAGATCGCGCGCAGGTTCGCGATCGTGATGGTGGCCTGCGAGACGCTGTTCCGCGTGCTGGCCGGTCAGGGGGCCGCCGACGCCGCCCGTGCCCTGCCGGTGATTCTGTACGCCAACGAACTGGGGGAGCGGCTGGCGATTCCGCGCGTCTGCATGGACGTGGAGGCGTTCCGCGGCCTGCTGGACGCGGTGGCGGGCGCGGACGATGCCGGTGCCGCGGCCGTGGCATTGGCGCAGACCGTCGCGCCGCTGGCCGCCGCCGAATGGACCAGGCACCGCGAGGACGTGCTGTGGGATCCGGAGGAGGCCAAGAAACGCGCTAAGGAGGAGGACGAGCGCAAGAGCAAGGAGGCGCTCGCCGCCAAGTTCGCGCACGTCAAGGACGACCCGACCAAGGAGACGGTCGAGCTGTAGGCGACGGCTACCGGCGCGGCTTGTCGAAGCGCGCGCCGTCCGGGTTGCTGGGCCAGGCCATGCAGACGGCGTAGGCGATGCCGGCGACGACGGTGATGACCGACCCCAGCAGGATGAAATCGAATCCCTGCCGCACCACATCCGGCACGAGGAACAGTACGAGCAACGCCGCCATCGCACCCATGACGGATAGGGCCGAACCGAGGACGGTCAACCCCGCAAACGGGATCAGCCACGCACCGTTCAAGTTGATGTCATGCAACCGGCGCACACTGACCGCCAGCGAGGGAATCAGCAGCGCAAGGGACAACACGCCCTGTATGGCGTCGAACACGCCGATATCGGACATCGTGGCGAGCGCACCCAACGCGGTTTCGGCGATGCCGGTCATCAGCATGGGCCACCAGAACTCGCTGCGGGAGGCGCGGCCGGAGAAGACGGCGTAGTTGCGGAAGAACCGTTCGATGGCCTGCAGCGGCGGGCAGCCGGGATACGGACGGTCAAGGGGATATGCGGAGGCGGTCGGCCGTCCGGAAACCGGGGCGATGGGGGTGTTGCCCCGGTCCGGCGTATCGGTGCCGTGCGAACCACCGTCGGCGGTGTATTGGCCGCTCCATGAGGGTTGGCCGTCGGCGGATGGGTCGTCGAACGGCACCTGATACTGGCTGCGCATGATCGCCTCTGCGAGTATGAGCCGCCGGGGGCGGCTGTCGGTTGTTGGTTATTGGTTCTGCGGTGTGAAGGGGTTGCCGCCCGTGGCGTACGGGTCGTTGCCCGGCTGGGAGCCGGCATTATAGCCGGAGGTGCTGGGGGCGGGCGTCTGCGGGGTCGACGAACCGGAACGAGGGACATCGAAGCGCGCGCCTTCCGGCTTCGGTGCGCCGCACATGAGCACCAGTCCGGAGATCAGGAAGATCAGGCTGCAGATCGTGACGAGCGCGGACGGGGCCGCGAGCCCGTTCATCTGGCTGATGAGCTGTTGCGTGGCCACGTCCTCATCGAGTCCCGCGGCGACACCCAATATGGTGTCGGTGATGCGGTCGGTGGCGGGCATGATGGCCGTGTAGTTGACGATTTCGCTGATCACGTACGGAATGCCGGGCAGCAGCACCCACCAACCGGACTTGTTGGTGTCGTGCACACGGCGGACGGCCAGGGCCACATACGGCACGATGGTGGCCAGCGTCCATACCACGCTCAGGATGGTGGGTACGGCCGTGGAAATGAAGGCGAACATGCCACCGATGATTGACAGCGCTATGTTGCACAGCACGAAGAACAGGATGACCCACCAGAACTCGCGGCGCGAGGCACGCCCGGAGAACACGGCGTACTTCGTGAAGAAGCGTTTGACCGCGTTGCCGAAGGTGCAACGGTAGTCGGGCTGATCCAGCGGCACCTTGCCGATCGACTGGTCGCCAGGCATGTATCCGGGCACGCCCTGAGGCAGCGGAGCACCGTACTGCGGCGTCTGGCCGTACGGGTTGGCGTACTGGTCCTGGTACTGGTTGGTGCTGCCGGTATAAGGCGCACCCTGCGGCTGGGTGTATGGGGCGCCAGTCGGAGTCGGTCCGGCATACTGACCGCCGATGTAGGGATTGCCGGGCTGCTGGCTGGCGGAGGTGTTGGCCGGGCCGGTGTATTGGCCGTACTGGCTATACTGGGGTGTGGCCGGCTGCGTGTTGGGATTGCTTGCAGGCTGGGCGTATTGGCCGTATTCCGGCGTGGCGGGAATGGGCTCGGTGGGATGCTCCGGTTGCATGGGTTGCAACGGCTGAATGGGTTGTTCAGGCTGCGGATTCGGCTGGTTGTTCTCGGGTGCGGCCCCGAATTGGTTGGGATCGGTCATGATCTCCCTTTCATTGACTGGCGTCTTCACCACTATTGTCTCAGATTCCAGAGTGTTTGAGGCAGCGATGTTCATTCGGTAGGGGATTTTTGCGTTCGGTTGGGAACCGTTGCGGGATTCGGTCGCCGGAATGCTGGTGTTACAGGTGCCTGAGACGTGCGATATCTGGAGAAGTTTCCGACCGAACGAGAAAATCCCCAACTGAGTGGGGCGGGGATAGTCGCCCGCCTCCGCACCTGTTTCACTGTCCGTCTGAACCCAACGTCACCGCGTCATCCCCGCCCAGCAGCAGGCGTTCGGCCAGCGCCACCAGCCCCAGCAGAATCGCGGTTTCGGCCACTACTACCACGGCGGCGGCGAAGATCAACGGCGTCCGGAACGAGTTGAATGCGGCCTGCAGCCAGATGCCCAGGCCGTCGACGGCGCCGAGATATTCGGCGGTGACGGCCGTGCCGAACACGTAGGCGGCGGAGATGCGGATGCCGCCGAAGATCTGGCGCGCGGCCACGCGCAGCTTGACGTGCCAGAGCGTCCAGGAGCGGGTGGCCCCGCAGGTCAGTGCCACGTCCTCGTAGAACCGCGGCACGGCGTCGAGTCCGCGCGTGGTCTGCACGGCGATCGGGAACACCCCCAGCACCGCCACCAGCACGATCTTGCCGAACGGTTCGAATCCGAACCAGATGACGAACAGCGGCGCAATCGTGATGAGCGGAATCGTCTGGGCCGCCACCAGCAGCGGACTGACCGCGCGGTCCAGCGTCTTCGACAGATGCAGACCGATGCCGATGATCACGCCCGCCGCCACGGCGATCAGGAAGCCGGCCACCGCCTCCACCGTGGTTACGGCTGCGGCCGCCATCAGATCGGGCCAGGTGCGGATCATCGAGGCGACGATCTGGCTGGGGGCAGCCAGCGTGCGCTCGGAAACCCCTCCGACGCGCACGCACAGTTCCCAGACCACCAGCAGTCCGCCCACGGTCAGGACGGGTGGCAACGCCTTGCGCCACCACGATTCGGTGCGATGCTCGTTCATGGTGTGTCTCCCGATGCGCATTTACCCCAGATACTCATTGGTGGCCAGGTCGGCGGCTTGCGGGGCAGCCGGCAACGGCGAGCCGTCGGCGTCGGTGTAGGTGCCGTTCTCGTAGAGGAAGTCGATGTACGCCTGCGCGGCCTCCAGATTCACGGTGCCTGGCACGGCGGTCGGGTCATCGGTGGTCCAATAGTTGCCGTCCACGATCTCCTGCATCGAGGCGTGCGTGAGTTCCGGGTCGAGCTGCGCCTCGCCGGCCTGGTCGACCAGTATGTCCGCCGCCTCGTCCGGGTTGGCCAGCGCGTAGTCGTAGCCGCGGCGCACCGCCGCCAGGAATCGGCGCAACGTGTCGCCGTGGGAGGCATCCTTCAGCCACGCGGCGTTCACGGCGAATCCGAGCTGGTCCGGGTTGCCCGGCACCCCCCAATCGGAGGCCACGAAGCAGTGCAGCGCCGGCCCGTGCAGCTCGCTTTCCACGTTCTCCCACGTGGCGTAGAAGCCGCCGAAATCGCCTTGTCCGTTGGTCAACGCCTGGAACGTGTTGGTGCCTGCGGTCGCGGTCTCGAAATCGCCGGTGCCGCCGGCGGTGCGGATCATCTGCCGCAGCACGGCGGTCTGTTCGGCGGATCCGAAGCTCACGAAGGTCTTGCCGTCGAAGTCCTTTGGGCTGGCGATGTCGGTGCGAGTGGCGAGCGCGCACCAGCGAGCCACCGGTTGCTGCGTCAGGTCGAACACCATCTTCAGGTTTGCGCCCTGCGCGTTGAAGGCGGCCACGTTGCTCAACGTGGTGAACCCGACGTCGGCCACGCCGTTCTCCACCGAGGTCTCCGCGCCGGCCTGCGCGGTCGGCAGGATGGTCACGTCCACGCCCTCGTCATCGAAGTAGCCGAGCTTCTGCGCCACATACAGGCCGATATGGTTCGTGTTCGGCGTCCAGTCCAGCATGAACGAGATCGACGAATCGCCGTCGGAATTGCCGGACGTTCCTGCGTTGTTGCTTGCGCAGCCGGCCGTTCCGAGGAACAGGCCGATGCCCAGTATCAGGGCGGTTGCGTTGCGTGCCATTGTCGTCAGCCGCGTCGTCAGGTTCTTTGTCGTACAGCATGCCGCCGCGGACGGCCGCAGTGCTGCTCGACGGAACGTCTGCGATGTGTTCGGAATCCTCAGCCTCATGTCGTCACCTTGCCTTTCGCGCTTACGGTTCGAGACGATGGAGGCGGGAAGGTGAGGAGCCCGCGCGTCGCATCGAACCGGCACCCGTTCGGATGTTCGGCCATGTGCGTCGTCTCCCGGACTTCCGGGTTCTGGCCGGCCGGAAAGCGGTCGTGGACCGCCCGGCGCCGTTAAGGTGCGTATGGATTGTCGATGTGTGGCACGGCTGCTGCCACCAACCGCGCGAACATGTTCAGTATAGCCGTTCCGGAGATTTTCCGGACCGCGCCGCATGCCATTCCACTTTTCAACTGTTGACTAGTCGGCTGGAGGGGCCCTTCCGGCGCAGACTTTTCCACAGCCGCGTCAGGAAAGTGGCGAGGAGGGGGCGCGTCCCGGTTGCGCGGCACAATAGGGGCTATGACTGAAGCTGAAAACATGGAAAAGACTGACGGCAAGCCCGAGCTGCCCGCGAACGTGCGCGTGCGCTTCTGCCCCTCACCGACCGGCACCCCGCATGTGGGCATGGTCCGCACCGCCCTGTTCAACTGGGCCGAGGCCCGCCACACCGGCGGCACCTTCGTGTTCCGCATCGAGGATACCGACGCCGCCCGCGATTCCGAGGAGAGCTACAACCAGATCCTCGACGCGCTGCGTTGGCTCGGCCTGGACTGGGACGAGGGCGTGGAGGTCGGCGGTCCGCACGGCCCGTACCGCCAGTCCGAGCGTTCCGCCATCTACAAGGAAGTGGCCGACCGCCTGCTTGAGGCCGGGTACGCCTACGAGTCGTACTCGACGCCGGATGAGATCAAGGAGCGCAACATCGCCGCCGGTCGTCCGGCCGAGTTCGGCTATGACGGGTTCGACCGCAACCTGACCGAGGAGCAGAAGGCCGCGTTCCGTGCGGAGGGCCGCCAGCCCGCGCTGCGCATCCGCATGCCCGACGAGGATATCGTGTTCGACGATCTGATCCGTGGCCGCATCGAGTTCAAGGCCGGTTCGGTGCCGGATTACGTGATCGTGCGTCCGAACGGCGATCCGCTGTACACGCTGACCAATCCGGTTGACGACGCGATGATGGACGTGAACGTGGTGCTGCGCGGCGAGGATCTGCTGAGCTCCACCCCGCGCCAGATCGTGCTCTACCGGTATCTGATGGAGCTGGGCGTGGCCAAGGAGATGCCGGTGTTCGGCCATATGCCGTACGTCATGGGCGAGGGCAAGAAGAAGCTCTCCAAGCGCGACCCGGAGTCGAACCTGTTCCTGCATCGTGAGAACGGCTTCATCCCCGAGGGCCTGCTCAACTATCTGGCGCTGCTCGGCTGGTCGATCGCCCCGGACCGTGACGTGTTCTCGATGCAGGAGATGGTCGAGAAGTTCGACGTGCGCGACGTGAAGGCCAACCCCGCCCACTTCGACCTGGACAAGGCGATCTCGATCAACGCCGAGCACATCCGTATGCTCGATGCCGACGATTTCCTGCGCCGTTCCGTGCCGTACCTGCACCGCGACGGCGTGGTGTCCGCCGACTCGTGGGATGCGCTGACCGACCGTGAGCGCGAGGTGCTGACGGCCGCCGCGCCGCTGGTCCAGCCGCGCGTGCGTCTGCTGGGTGAGGTGTCCGGCATGGCGGGTTCGCTGCTGTCGACCGAGGGCTATATCGAGCCGGACGCGGACGCCCGCAAGCAGCTGAAGGATTCCGCCGGCGATGTGCTGGACAAGGCGATCGCGGCGCTGCGTGGCGTGGATGAGGCCGATTGGAAGGCCGAGCCGCTGCATGCGCTGCTGGACAAGGCGCTGGTGGAGGAGGGCGGCTATAAGCCGCGTCTGGCGTACGGGCCGGTGCGTGTGGCGATGTCGGGCCGCCGCGTGTCCCCGCCGCTGTTCGAGTCGATGGAGATCGTCGGCAAGGATGTGTCGCTCGCCCGTCTGGAGGGTTTGCGCGCACATCTGTGACCGGATTGGGGCCCACCGCCGTGGGGCGGTGGGCCCCGTATATCCGGCATGGAGCTATCGGAATCGTTGAAAAATAAGGCGACACGCCGTGGCTTGCGCTGGCGAGGAAACCTCTGTATATTAATCATCTGTTGCCGCTCAGCGAGCAACGAAAACTGAACAAGCCCCCATCGTCTAGCGGCCTAGGACTACGCCCTCTCACGGCGCCAACACCGGTTCAAATCCGGTTGGGGGTACGAAGACGACGCAGCTGGTAGCTGTATCGCCTCCCATTGGGGTGTGGTGTAATTGGCAACACAGCTGATTCTGGTTCAGCCATTCTTGGTTCGAGTCCAGGCACCCCAGCCAAGGACCCTCGCAACAGCGAGGGTTTTTTGTTTTCACAATCGTCACCTGTGGTTTACCCTGTAACCATGAACGAACAGCAGCACGGTGAGAAAGCCACGCAGTCCTCGCGTCCGCGCATCCGCCCGGCCGACACCACCGACGAACGCCCGGTGTCCGTGTCCGCGCGGCTGGGACGCCTGCAATTCCATGAATCCGGCAAGTTCCGCGTGCTGCAGTTCGCCGATATCCAGGACGGCCCCAAGGTCTCCTCGGACACGATCCGGCTGATCGAGGCATCCCTGGACGCTACGCGCCCCGACATCGCGATCTTCACCGGCAACCAGATCGCCGGGTACGACACGGCCTACGCCGACACCTTCCGCAAGCGCAGGTGGTCGAACGGGTGGGCCGCCGTCCAGCAGTCCACCGACCGGCGTGCGGCGGAGCGCCATGCTGCCGACCTGGAGCGCACGCGTGAGAAGGTCCGCGGCATGATCGCCCAGTTCACGGCGCCGCTGACGGAACGCGGCATCCCCTGGGCGGTGACCTACGGCAACCATGATTTCCAGTGCGGTCTGGATAACGCCGAGCTCGACGCCATCTACCGCGAATTCCCCGGGTGTCTGAATCCGGAGTCCACCGCGGCCAGCATGGATCATCCGCGCACGATGCCGGGGTCCGGTCTACTGGACCAGATGGTGTACCCCTGCGAGCCGGGTACGTTCGCGTTGCCGGTGTCCGACGTGGACCACACCCATACGGTGCTGGGGCTGGTGCTGCTGGACTCGGGCGATTACGCGCGGTCCGGCGGGTACGGGGCCCCGTCCGGCAAGGGGTTCGAATTCCTGCGCCGGGTGCCGGAGCTGCTGGGGGAGCAGTCGATGCTGTTCCAGCATCTGGCGCTGCCGCAATACTACGATCTGCTGCGTGAGGTGCCGGCGAACGCGGCGAATGCGATCCAGGGGTATCGCGCGTTCGACGGGCACAGCTACGTGCTGGATGAGACGAAAACCGAGCCCGGCAGCTATCTGGGTGAGGGTATCAGCTGTTCCGACCACGATTACGGCGAATTCGCGCTGCTGAAGGAGACACGTGGGTATTTCGCCGTGACGGTCGGTCACGACCATCGCAACGGGTTCGTGGGCACGCATAACGGCGTCATGCTGGTGGCCACGCCCACCTGTGGGTTCGGCTCATACGGCCCGGTGCCGGAGAAGCGCGCCGCGCGCCTGTTCGAATTCGACATCCGCCATCCGCATGAGCCCAGAACCCAGCTCCTGGAATTCGGCAGTCTGGTCGGCAAGCCGAATTCCAAGAAGGCGTACGCCTACGGCATGACCAGCGTCAAGCCGGACAGCGAGGGCATGGATCTGCTGCACAAGCCCGGCCTGTGGTCCTGGCTGGCCGGCGTCTTCCGCCGTCGGCGCTGACCGCAGGAACGGGCCCGGCTTCAGCGGCTGGCGCTGGCCTTGACCAACGCGTCGGTCAAGTACTTGCCGGCGGCCATGACCAGCGGTGCATACCGGCGGCCTGGTGCGGCGCCCATGCGGCTGTTCGGGCCGGAGATGGAGATGGCGGCGATGACCTGTCCGGAGGCGTTGCGGATCGGCGCGGATACCGAGCACACGCCCTCGTCGCGTTCGTTGATCGACTCCGCCCAGCCGCGCTTGCGCACGGCGGCGAGCTTGGCCGCGGTGAACTTGGCGTGACGCAACCCCTGATGCAGCCGCTCCGAATCCTCCCATGCGAGCAGGATCTGCGCGGCGGAACCGGCCTCCATCGAGAGCATGGCGCCCACCGGAATCGAATCCCTCAGGCCGGAGGCGCGTTCCACGGCCGCAATGCAGACGCGCTGATCGCCCTGACGGCGGTAGATCTGCGCCGACTCGCCGGTGCGGTCCAGCAGGGTCTGCAGCATCGGACCGGCGGCGGTGAGCAGGCGATCCTCGCCGGCGGCCGCGGCCAGCTCGGCGAACCGCGAGCCGAGCGTGAACCGCCCGTGCTGGTCGCGCAGGACGAAACGATGCCGCTCCAACGCAATCGCCAGACGGTGTGCGGTCGGCCGCGCCAAACCGGTTGCGGAGACCAGCTGCGCCAGCGTGGCCGGGCCGGATTCCAGCGCATCCAGGATCTTGACGGTTTTATCGAGCACGCCGACGCCGGAGTGGATCTCGTTATCCGGGACAACATTGAGCGCGGACTCGGCGGTCTGATCCGCAATCTGGTCAGTGGTGTTGGAAGCAGTCATACATTGGATTATGCCATCTCATATTTCGAAACGCAAAAGTTCGCGCCCCCGTTCAGGCTCCATACTCGTACAGGAGAGGCCATGTGGATACCGCATGGCTGAAGTTTTTTACGGTGAGAAACCCAAAACGGTTGACACCAAAGGAGACTTGGAATATGGGAAGTACGTTGGCCGAAAAGGTCTGGGCCGATCATTTGGTACGCAAGGGTGACGATGGCGCGCCCGATCTGCTGTACATCGATCTGATGCTGATGCACGAGGTCACCAGCCCGCAGGCGTTCGAAGGACTGCGTCTGGCCGGACGCAAGCCGCGCCACGTCGATCAGTTGATCGCCACCGAGGATCACAACACGCCCACCGTGGACATCGACCGTCCGAACCCGGACGAGACGAGCGCCACGCAGCTGACCACGCTGGAACGCAACTGCAAGGAGTTCGGCGTGCGCCTGCACCCGCTGGGCGACGCCGACCAGGGCATCGTGCACGCATTCGCCCCGATCCTGGGTCTGACCCAGCCGGGCATGACCATCGTGTGCGGCGACTCGCACACTTCCACGCACGGGGCGTTCGGCGCGCTCGCGTTCGGCATCGGCACCAGCGAGGTCGAACATGTGATGGCCACGCAGACCCTGAGCCTCAAGCCGTTCAAGACCATGGCCGTGAACGTGGAGGGCGAGCTGCCCGAAGGCGTGACCGCCAAGGACATCATCTTGGCCATCATCGCCAAGATCGGCACCGGTGGCGGCCAGGGCCACGTGATCGAATACCGCGGTGAGGCCATCCGCAAGCTGTCGATGGACGCGCGCATGACGATCTGCAACATGTCCATCGAGGCGGGCGCACGTGCCGGCATGATCGCCCCCGACGAGGTGACGTTCGAATATCTGAAGGGTCGCCCGCATGCGCCGGAGGGCGAGATGTGGGACAAGGCCGTGGCCTACTGGAAGACGCTGAAAACCGACGACGACGCCATCTTCGACAAGGAGGTGACGCTCAACGCCGCCGACCTGCAGCCGTACGTGACCTGGGGCACGAACCCCGGCCAGGGCGCGCCGATCACCGCCACGGTGCCGGTGCCGGAGCAGATCGCCGACGAGACCGCGCGCAACGCCGCCGCCTCCGCGCTCAAGTACATGGGGCTGGAACCGGGCACGCCGATCAAGAACATCCCGGTGGACACGGTGTTCATTGGCTCCTGCACGAACGGCCGCATTGAGGATCTGCGTCAGGCCGCCGCGATCATGAAGGGCCACCACAAGGCCGAGTCGATTCACCGCGTGCTGGTGGTGCCGGCCTCCTCCCGCGTGCGTCTGCAGGCGGAGCAGGAGGGACTGGACCGGATCTTCAAGGACTTCGGCGCCGAGTGGCGCAACGCCGGCTGCTCGATGTGCCTGGGCATGAACCCGGACAAGCTGGTGCCGGGCGAGCGCTGCGTGTCCACGTCGAACCGCAACTTCGAGGGGCGCCAGGGCAAGGGCGGCCGCACGCATCTGGCCTCGCCCGCCGTGGCCGCCGCCACCGCCATCCGCGGCACCATCTCCTGCCCCGCCGATCTGTAGAGTCTGTAAAGGAAAACACTGATGGAAAAACTGACTGTGGTGACCGGCGTGGGCGTTCCGCTGCGCCGTTCGAATGTGGACACTGACCAGATCATCCCCGCCGTGTTCCTCAAGCGCGTGACCAAAACCGGTTTCGAGGACGCCCTGTTCTACGCCTGGCGACGCGACCCGGAGTTCGTGCTGAACAAGCCCGAGTATGCCGGCAAGGGGCGCATCCTGGTGGCCGGGCCGGACTTCGGCATCGGCTCCTCCCGCGAGCACGCGGTGTGGGCGCTGCACGATTACGGCTTCCGCGTGGTCATCTCCCCGCGTTTTGCGGACATCTTCTACGGCAACACCGCCAAGAATGGCGTGCTGGCCGCCATCATGCCGCAGGAGTCGGTGGAGCTGCTGTGGAAGCTGCTCGAGGAGGAGCCCGGCCGCGAGATGACCGTGGATCTGGGCGAGCGTACCGTGACCTGCGGCGACGTGACGCTGCCGTTCGAGGTCAACGACTACACCCGTTGGCGTCTGATGAACGGCTACGACGACATCGACCTGACGCTGCAGCATGAGGACGAGATCGCCGCGTACGAGAAGATGCGCGCCGAGAAGTTCCCGTTCAAACCCAAGACGATTCCGGCCAGGCATCTGCCGGAGGAGCCGGTCGAGTCCGCGCGCGACGTGGAGTACCCGGACTGGCAGGGGCCGCTGTGCGCACGCTCGTGAGCGCGTGACACGTTCGGCGGCGTCTATGGCACCGGTTCAATAGGAACGGTGCCATAGACGCTAAATCATGAGTGCTGGGAGGTCGGTCCCCTGGTTGCCGCCGAGGGACGGTCCTACTGCTGATTGGCAGGGGCCTCCCCGCGGCGGCGGAAGATGCGCTCCCACGAGTCGCGCACCTCGTCGCCCGACATCGACAGGTACAGTCCGATGGCCATGGTGGCGATGTCGTCGTCGTACAGGGTCTGCGCCACGTTCATCTCCCGCAGCTCCGGCCAACGGCGCAGAATCGCCAGAATCCCGCCGACGGCGAAGTCGATGTACAGGTCGCTGCGCAGCGTCATATCGCTTTCGTCCAGCTTCAGCGCGGTGAACAGGGTCATACGCGTGAAATCGCGTAGCGAGTCCATCAGTTCGGGGGAGCTGTGCGGGCCGGCCAGAAGCGCCATGTGGTTGAGCCGTGTGCGGTGTTCGGAGGAGTTGATGGCGGCGCTGATGCGCTTGCGCCAGTGTTCGCGCACGGCGTCGTCGTCCATGGAAGGTATGCCGTGGTCGTCGGTGGTCTCGTCGACCAGCTGGGCGATGGACGTGTTCTCCACCTCCTGCAGGATCGCGTCGTCAGCCAGCTCGCTGAGACTGCCGTAATGGTAGTAGAACGAGTTGCGGTTCACCTGCGCTTCATGCACGATGTCCGTGACGGTGATCTTGCGGTATTCGCGGTCCTCCAGCAGCGCCCAGAACGCGTTGCGCATCCGTTCCTTGGCTGGCAGCAGTTCCGAATCGTGACGTGGGCGCGGCATGTGCATCATCTCCTTGGCCCAATTAATTAGACATACCATCTATATGATACCCGCCCCGTGGCGTGAATCGGCTGCCGGCGAACCCGCCGCCCCGGATGGAACGCCACCCCGTGCGGTAGGATGGGGCGCAATCCCGCTGACAAGGAGGTTGCCATGGCGGTGCCACAACGAGTGCTGGACATCATGCAATCCGGCGATGTCTATCTGTGCGACGACGAGGAGATGCTCGACGCCCAGCGTGCCCAACTGGAACTGCTCTACGACTTCAACGCCACGCGTCCGGGGGAGGCCGGCCGCCGCGCCACCCTCCTGCAGCGACTGCTCGGCGGCATCGGCGAGGGCTCATACATCGAACCACCGCTGCACGCGAACTGGGGGTGCAACACGTTCGTCGGCGAACGGTTCTACGCCAACTTCAACCTGACCCTGGTCGACGACGGCGTCGTGACCATCGGCGACGACGTGATGATCGGCCCGAACGTGACGATCGTGACCACCGGACACCCGATCCGTCCCGACCTGCGCAAGGCGCCGACCGTCACCCAGTACTCGCTGCCGGTCACCATCGGCAGCAGTGCGTGGATCGGTGCGAACGTGACGATCCTGCCCGGCGTCACCATCGGCGAGAACAGCGTGATCGGCGCGGGGTCGGTCGTCACCAAGGATATTCCGGCGAACGTCGTGGCGTACGGGAACCCGTGCCATGTGGCGCGTGAGATCGGCGAGCACGACGACGTGTATTACTGGCGCGACCGTGTGCTCAACGCGCCGTTCGAGAAGCCGGAGGCGTAGGTTTCTGCGGGCGGGCCTGCACCCCCGTCAGGAGGAGGGGCGTGCGGACTGCCAGGGGAGCGGGAAGGAGGCCTTGAGCAGGATGCCGGCGGCCTCCAGAATGTGCTGACGCTCCTCGTCGGTCAGTCCCGCGAACGCGCCCAGCATCGCAGGAATCGTCTTCGGACCCGCCTCCATCAGACCGATCAGGCCGTGCTCGTCGCTGGCGGCGAGCACCTTGAACAACGCATCCACCACGCGCTCGCACTGGTCGGGCGTCATGCCGGCCAGCATCCGGTCCAACGAGCGTTTGAACTCGCGGGACGTGGCCGAAACCTCCGGCACGGTCACGAACCGGTCGCGATCCACCTGCCAGGAGAACGCCAGATGCTGCATCGGGCCGTATTCGTTCGACTTGACCACCACGCAATGCTCCGGTGAGTCCAGGATCATGCCCACAATCGACGAATCGGGCACGATCTTGACGATCCGGTCGGCTACGGCGCGGTACCGGTCGCCCGCCACCACGTCGGCGGGGAATCCGGGGCCGTCCAGCGAATAGACGCGGCGGATGCGCGGCAGCACGTCATCACCGGCCTGCAGCGCCGCATACACGGCCAGGTTCCCGCCCTTGGAATGGCCGAGCAGCACCAGATCGCCCTGCCAGAGCCGCGCCACGCGCGTCACGTAGTCGGCCGCAAGCTGCTGGGCGGGCACCGGATACTGGAAGGCCATGTTGAAGTCCTCCTTCCAGCCGACGAACGAGGTGTCCGTGCCGCGGAACGACACCACCAGCGTGCCGTCGGGCAGCAGCAGCGTCATCGCCGCGAACTGGGTCTGGTGTTCGCGGCTGAACCGCTCGTCGACCGCGCCCACGTGAATCGACGAGAAACGGGGGTTGCGGGCCATTGCGGCGAACAGGGCCTCGGTGAGCTTCGGGTCGGCCAATCCGGTGTATCCGGCGTTATGGTTGAAATCCTGCGGGTGCAGGTCGGCGGCCGCGTCGGCCAGCGTGGTGGCGGGGAAAACGGGATGGCGCAGCGCGCGCAACGAATTCAGCGGATGGCGCAATGCGGTCCCCGGATCGGACATCAGTGTGCGCCAGCGGTCGGCGGCCGTACCGTACCGGTGCTCCCAGTCGGTCAGCGTCGGCACCGCGTCGGGCATCGTCTGGTAGGCGAGCGAGGCCAGCACCAGCGCGTCCACGTCGTTGAACGGGCGTTCGTCGAACGACCCCGTGCGCGTGCGCACGTAGTCGATGATGTTGTCAGTGGCTCTTGAGGTCTGGCTTGCCATGGCGGCCTCCTTCCTGCCCACCATCTTAGCCGGGACGTCCGTAAGTCCTTCGCCGGACCTTCACGGACTCTGACGCATTGTGACTCTGAACCATCCTCCTGAATGGCGGAATCCCAAGGACGAGGGACAGGAGATGGGAGTGAATGTGTCAGAGTCCGGAATCCCGACGTTCGCGGCAGGTCTGGCCCAGACGGCGGGACAGGGCGATCGGATCCAACAGGGCGTCCAACTGCTCCGCCGGCAGGTCGGTGCGCTCGCCGGCCACCTCGCGCACCGTGCGGCCCGTCGCCACAGCCTCCTTGGCGATTGCCGACGCGCGCTCGTAGCCGATCGCGTCGTTCAGCGCCGCCGAGATGGACGGCGAGCCCTCCGCGTACCGGCGTCCGGTCTCCAGGTTCACCTCGATGCCCTCCACGCAGTTCTCGCGGAAGATGCGCATAGCATTGTCCATCAGCTCCATGCCGGTCAGAATCTCGTGCGTCATCACCGGGTCGAACGCGTTGAGCTGCAACTGGCCCTCGGCGGCGGCCCAGTTCACGGTCACGTCCATGCCGAAGATCACGAAGCAGCACTGGTCCACGCATTCGGGAATCACCGGGTTCACCTTGGCGGGCATGATGCTCGAACCGGCCTGGCGCGGCGGCACACGCAGATCGCCGAAGCCGGAGCGCGGGCCCGAGTTGAGCAGACGCAGGTCGTCGGCGGCCTTCTTCAGGTGGATCGCCAGGTTCTTCAGTGCGGCCGACACGGCGATATACGCGCTCATGTCGGTGACGGCGGCCAGCGGGTCGGGGGCGGCGGTCACCGGCAGGCCGGTGATGCGCGCCAGATGGTCGATTGCGGCCTCGCGGAACCGCAGGTCGGCGCAGATGCCGGTGCCGATGGCGGTGCCACCCAGGTTGAGTACGGCCAGCTGCGGCACCAGCGATTCGAGCGCGGCCACATCCATCTTCAGGAACGTGGCGAAGGTGTGGAACTCCTGGCCGAAGGTCATCGGCACCGCGTCCTGCAACTGGGTGCGGCCGATGGTGACGTCGTGGATGTGCTTGTCGGCCAGGTCGTGGAAGGCGCGGGCCAGGTTGCGGCACTGCTCGGTCAGGGGGCCGAGCGCGTCGATGATCGCCAGCTTGCAGGCCGCAGGATAGGTGTCGTTGGTGGACTGCGAGTGGTTGACGTGGTCGTTGGGGTGGATGAACGCGTAGTCGCCGCGCGGATGGCCGGCCAGTTCGAGCGCGCGGTTGGCGATGACCTCGTTGACGTTCATGTTGGTGGATGTGCCGGCGCCGCCCTGCAGGACGTCGACGGGGAACTGGTCGGCGAGTTTGCCTGATTCCACCTCCAGGCAGGCGGCTTTGATGAATCGCACACGGTCGTGGTCGAGCAGACCGAGCTCGTCGTTGGCTTCGGCGCAGGCGTGTTTGACGGTGGCGTAGGAGCGGATCAGGCTGGGGTGCTGCGAATCGGTGATGCCGGAAACCGGGAAGTTGCCGATGGCGCGTTGCGTGTTGATGCCCCAGTAGACGTCGGCCGATACGGGCAGTTCGCCCAGCGAATCGTGTTCGATGCGGCAGGCGTGGGCGAGCGTGGTCTTGGAATCTTCGGTCATGACGATCTCCTGCTGGTTGGTTTGGAACAATCATGGCGCGGAAATCGGAGAAACGCCATAGCGGTGGGGGATTATGCTCAGGGCTGGTGCGCACTGCCGCAGGCTAAATCATTCAACTTCGCGGAAAAAGCCTAGTGAGATCATCAAACCTGCAGTAGTGCGCACCACTGTTCGTTATCTCGCCGTCGGATCCTTCTGCACGAGCAGCAGCACGAGCGCCGCCGCCAGCAGCACCGCGATCGACAGCACGCCGGCCGACGCGTTGCCCGTCACGGCCGTGGTCGTGGCCACCAGGAACGTGCCCAGCACCGAGGCGGTCTTGCCGAAGATGTCGTAGAAGCCGTAGTACTCGTTGGCGTGGTCCTTCGGAATGATTTTGCCGTAGTACGAGCGTGAGAGCGCCTGGATGCCGCCCTGGAACATGCCCACCAGAATCGCCAGAATCCAGAACTCCACAGCCGTTTTCAGGAAGAATGCGGCGAACATCACAATACCCAGATAGGCGATCACCGCGATCACGATCATCCGCTTGGCGCCGAACCGTCCGGCCAGACGTCCGTACAGGATCGCGCATGGGAACGCCACGAACTGCGTGACCAGCAGTGCGATGACCAGCTGCGTGGAATCGATGCCCAGCTGTGTGCCGTACGAGGTGGACATGGAGATGACGGTATTCACCGCGTCGATGTAGAAGAAGAACGCGATCATGAACAGCAGCAGCGACCTGTCATGCGCGATTCTGCGGAACGTGGCGGCCAGCTCCCGGAACGTGCCGCGCACCGCCTCGGCCGTATGATCGGCGGTCGTGCGGTAGTGGACCTGCCGGTAGCTGCGCAGCAGCGGCACGGTGAACGCCACCCACCATACGGCGGTGATGAGGAACGAGATGCGTGTGCAGGTGGCCGTGTCCAGGCCCAGCAGCGACGGCCCGACGAAAATCACCGCGATGCATACGATGAACGGGATCGTGGATCCCACGTAGCCCCATGCGTAGCCGTGCGAGGACACCTTGTCCATCCGTTCGTTCGACGTGGTGTCGATCAGCATCGAATCGTAGAACGTCAGCGACCCGTTCAGTCCGATGGTGGCCAGCACGTACACGATCAGGAACGCCAGCCACCCCAGCGGCAGCGACATGCCCAGGCACATCACCACGCCGGTCAGGAAGAAACCGAGGAAGAACTTGATCTTCATGCCCTGCACGTCGGCGATCGACCCCAGGATCGGCATCAGCAGCGCGATCACCAGCGAGGCCACGGTCTGCGCGTACCCCCATGTGGACACGATGTTGTCCTGTCCCGCGGCCTCCAGCAGCGAGTCCGCGTAGATCGGCACCACCGCGGTGGACAGCAGCACGAACGCGGAATTGCCGACATCGTACATAATCCACCGCTTCTCGCGCGGCGTGAGTCTGCCCGCCGGCTGCACCGGAAACTCCCCGGTCGAAAGCGCTTCGGGGGCATCCTGCCCTTTGAGGGCGCCGGCCAGGTTACCGGTGTTCTGAGTGTGTTGTTCCATAACGCTCCTTTGTCACTGTTCATCCTAAATGGTGTGTCGCCGCCATGCATGCTCAAACATGAACGTCGGATGAATTTCCGTGCCGCCTTCGGTCGATCGGGCCGGAACCAAACGGGTTGGGGGACGCCCGCCAAGTGGGCCGGAACCGGCTAGGATGGAACAGCATACGAGGACAAGGAGGTCGTAATGGACCAGGATCCCGCCGTCATCAAACTGCCGTTATTCTCCAAGACGAGCAAGCTGGCCGCCATCCCCGGCCGGCCCGAAGGCGTGACATATGCCGTGGTGTGGGACGCCTGCCGCGATCCCGAGCACGGCTTCGGCTATGTGGCCGAACTGCTGCCCGGCCGTCGCGCGCGGTTGCTCGCGTGGTTGGCCGCCGGCGGCAAGGTCTACTCGTGCGATCGACCGCTGACCGGTCTTGCCGGTCTGCGCCCGTCGCTGGAACTGGTTCAATGGCAGGACAGGAAGGGGCAGGGCGCCATTCGCGTCCCAGACCCGAACGGCGGCGGTCAACCGGTAATCGTGGGCGAATACCAGACGACATGGGACCAGAGATACGGTTTCGTCAACCCAACGCGTGATCCGGGGCGATTCTTCCTCACCCGCAACTGGGAGCTGCGGTACTTCCTGGCGGTCAGCTGGCTCACCTTCGTCCACATTCCGCAGACGCAGGGCGTTGCGGCCGGCACGGGCGGCGGCCGCATCGGGGAGGTCATCCTCGACCTGCTGGACGGTCCGCTGCCCGATGCACTCGACGCGTTGATCTGGCGCGGCACCACCCAGCAGGGGCAGGCGAGCGGGTTCGAGCGCTTCGCCGCCCGCCAACTGGTGGAGGCGGGGGCGGCCGATGTGCGTGCCATCGCCGCGGAACACAACGTGACACTGGTCCGTCTGGGCTCCACATCGCTGTTCTGGCTGCGGTTCGACGACGACGTATCCCCAGAGCAGCGGGCCACGCTGCTCGCCGTTGAGGCGGCGCTGAACCGCCTGTGGTTCGTGGAGTGGGCGGCGGGGGCGGCCGACGGCGGCACCGGCATGCTCCACGCGTTCGACGAGCTGTTCTGCGTGCAGGCCGCCCAAGGGGCGCTGCGCGAGATTTCGCGCAATGCAGTGGCGGTGGCGCAGCGCGGGCGCGCCGACAACCCGTACCGCACCATTCGGGGCGCGGAGGGCACCCGCGGCGGCATCTGGGATGTATCCACACGATTCGTTGACACCTGCGAACGGTTGAGGCTGCCGTTCCGGCTGGAATACCGGTTCGACGTGGATCTTGACGCCGGGGTGATGGCGGTGCGGTTCACCGTGCCCTCGGCAGACGCCTTCCCCGCTTCCCGCGTGGGGGAGCGAGGCTGGTACGACGCCCGTGCCGGACGTCCGGCCTGCGCGGCGGCCTATGCCATACGATTGGCCGGTCTGATGGCGCAGGTTGCGTTTGCCTCCAGCGTGCGGGTGATGGGGGTGGATGTGACCGCGCATGAGGACGGGCTTGCGGGCCGTCCGCTGCTGTCTTTGGGGTTTGACCGCACGCCGTTCCTGATGGAGGCGTTGCCGCCGCTCAAGGACGGCAGGCTTGATAATCCGATCTTCGACGATGATCCGCTGGCCGTGTTGAATGTGTTGAAGCCCGTCCGTCATGCGGTGCGGTTTGCAGGCGACCGCGGGTTGTGCGAGATTACGCCGCTGCCGGTGCACGCCTCGTTGGCCGTGAAGCGCCAGGAGGTGTGGCGTGATCGGCGCCCGTTGCCCGAACCGCTGCGCGGGTTGCTCCGCGCCGACACGGTGGCGGAGCTGGATGTCATGCACGATGACGCGGTCGTCGGCGACGACGAGGTTCGGGCGATCCTGGAGGAGAACGAGGAATCGCCGCTGATCGCCTCGGTGCAGCTGGAGGCGGTGCTGAGCCGAATCGGCGAGATCGGTTTGGACGAGCAGGGGCGGCTGCCGTTGTACTGCGCGTATCCGATGGCCCGGCTCATCGTGTCGCTGGACTCGGGGATGGGCGCAGGGTCGGTCCTGCCGGACGCGGAACCGTTGCGGTCTGCGGACACCCGGTATTGGAAGGCGCCTGATGCGGCGTATGGGGCGCACCTGTGGCTTTCGAGGTTCGCGCGGCAGGAGGGTGACGCAGACCGTGGATTGGCCGAGGCGTTGCAATGCCTGTCGCTTGCGCCGACGACCGCCAGGGCGTATATCGAGGTGGCGGTGTGCCATGCCGAGCAGGAGCAATACGCGCAGGCCGCGGAGACGTTGACCCAGGGGCTTCGGGTGGCGTTGCTGCCGGGGGACTTCCTGTACATGTACTATCGGCTGGCGTACGCGCTGTGGCGCATCGGTCAGACGTACGAGGCGGTGGCCTGCTACACGATGGTGCTGCGTGAACCGAGCACCGCATTGGCGGAGACCGCGCGCGGCGAGTTGGCGGAGCTGCGGCAGCAGATCGACGACACGCGGCCGCCGATGGCGGTGGCCGAGGCGGAACAGGTGCTGCATGCCGCCAACATTCCGGTTTCGCCGACCGAAGCCGCGTTGGATGCGATGGCCGCTGCCGCGGTCGGGCTGACGGATGCCGGCGTGCCGATGGCCGCGCATGATGCGGTGTGGCTGATGAGCCGCCATATGCGCAATAGCGACGTGTACGACTCCATGGCTGCGAGCCTCCGTGACGGTGTGACCGATCGGAGCTGACCGGCCACACCGGTGCCGTTGTTTGCGGAATCCTTGAAATTCCGCGGATGCAACCTCAGGTTGCGAGGATTTTGGTTGCGTTTTGGCGGTGCAACCGAAAGCTGGTGGCATGCAACCGAGGTCCTCGGGCAGGATGGAGACAACAGACGGCTTGATTCAGTTTGCTGATGATCTGCGATCTGTTCGGGTGCACGCTTGACGATTTGGTGCTCGGCGATGTTCGCGCTCCTCGATCCGTGCCTGACGCAACGCCGGAACCGTCCGATGGTCTGGGTGCGGCAGGTCTTCCCGAAGCAGAGCGTGAGATCTGCAATGGGGGCTTGGCGTCGGACGTGACGTCGAGCAATACGTCCGCGAAACAGTCCACGGCATATGGCCTTTCGCCGAACGTCTCCGCAGGGCAGCAGGCCGTTTCGGTGGCGCTGCCGGAGGACCTGACCGGATACGACGCCCATATGAACTCGTTCGCCTGGAAGGTTGCGGCGGGGATCGCCGCCATCATCGCCGGTGTGGCCGTGGGCGTGCTGTTCGACAGCAAGGGTGAGGTTTCCGGACTGCTGGCCAGAAGCGAGTTCCTCACTTTCGTCTGCACCATCATCGGGGTGATCATCGGTCTGGCATTCCTGATTCCGGCGGGCATGACGCATTCGGAGTTCGTGCGCAGGCACCCGTTCATTGAGGACTTCTACACCGATGATGACCGGTCCCGCCGCGTCAAGGAATTGGCCGTCGGCGTGGTGGGCGGCATCGGGCTGATCCTGCTCGGCGTGGCCGTTACCATATACGGCGAGGAGACCCTGGGCATCGAGGAGGGCTGGCCGGTAAGCGTGATGCTCTTGTGCGTGGCCGCGGGTGTGTTCTGTTTCATCTACTTCGGCATCCGCTACGGCATGATGAACATCGACTCCTATAACCACGAGGCCGAATCCGAGCGCAGGGAACGTGAGCGCGAGGCGCAGGGCGGCGATTTCTACGACAAGCTGACCGGACTGGTGTGCGGCATCATCATGCTGATCGCCACGGTTGTCGGACTCTGGATGCTGTTCACCGGCGGGCCGATCGACGGTGGCGGCCATGAACGGTGGTTGTCCGGCAACGGCCTGTTCTGGCTGGCCTGGCCGATCGGTGGCATCCTGTGCGGCGTGGCCACCTGCATCATCCAGATATTCCGGTCATTCCACGACCGCGACCGCTGACGGCCCGTCCGTGGAACCGTATGCGCCAGCCAGGCCGGCTCCGATCAATGTTCCGAGGTGGCGCCATGTTCGACAAGAGCCAGCACTTCGTCACGCGCAGGCGGAACAGGGATGCCGTTCTCGCTGTGCTCGATCGACAGCGACGCCGCCGCATTGGCGACCCGAGTCGCCTCCACCAGCGACTTGCCGACCGCAAGCATCGCGCACAGTGCGCCGGTGTGCACGGTGCCGGCCGACCGCTTGTGCACGGCCTTGGTCGGGAACCCGTCCACATGCGTCACCTCGCCGCCGGGCAGGCGCACCCAGGCGCCGCGGGCACCCGCGCGAATGATCAGCGGGGCGCGCAACGTGGTGCCCAGATTGTCGCACAACGCTTTCATCTCATTGTCGAACGTGCCGCCCACGGTTACCGGCACTTCGTCGAGCGGCGCACCCAGCCGGTCGGCCAGCTTGACCGCGGCCTGGCGGTTGCAGGTCCAGATCGGGCGCGCCAGTACCAGATCCTCAAGCAGCCTGTCGTTGACCCGTTCCAGCGAACTGGTCGGGCTGAGCACGATCTGGTACGGGCGGGCATCCGGGTCGCTGCCGGCTTGGCGGATGAACGCGTCAACGCCTGCTGCCGTCGCATCCATTAGTGAGTTGCTGCTGATGGACACCACGTCGCCCGGCTGCAGGTCGATGCCGTCGAACGTGTCCGCACCGCCCTGCGCCTCGGCGCCATAGGTGGCGATGAACGTTTTGCCGCCGTTGGTATCGTTGAACACCAGTCGGAAACCGGTGTCGGCGTCCAGACGGTCGGGGCCGATATGCGTGATGTCATGCTCGTAGAAGGCGTGACGAATCATTGAGGCCCACGGGCCTGCGCCGATGATGCCCGCATGGGCGGTCGGCGTTCCCATCAGCCGCGAGGCGAGCAGCGCGCGGTATGAGCCGTCGATGGTGGGGATGGTGCTGCGTGAGGCCGCGAATCCACCTGATTCGGGGAACGAGTCGACGTCCATCATGATGTCCACCCACACCTCGCCGAGCGAGATGACTCGTGTGGGTCGGGTGGTCGAGGAATCATCTGCGACAGTTTCCTCGGACGGCGTCGGTGCGGGTGGTGCGGGGGCCGGTACGTCGCCTACGTCGGCCGCCGCGAGTGTCATCGACGGTGTTACGGATGCAGGTGCCGTGGTGCCGGAGCCGTCCCCCGCCTCGGTGGTATCGATGATTTCCTGATCGGTGCTGCCGGAGATTTTCGCGGTCAGCCGCCGCCATGCCGTGCGAATGTCGAACATCGTTGCCTCCTTACCCCGGATGCCCCTTTGCCTTGCAACGACAAAGTTGTATCGCAGTTGCATGAATATTGCCTGAAAACGGTCCCTTTCCCTGATATTAGCGTGTCGGGGCGGGATCGCACTCATCCTCCGGGTTGATTCGCGAACGGCTGAGCGGCCGGGGAAAACGGGCAGGACGGCGTCGTAACGCATGTTTTACGGATTTTCGTCGGGATTCGGCGCCGACCGCGAGCGAATCGAGGTGCTTGGGGTTGGTGGGACGCCGCCGCGATAGGGTGCCCGAAACGCGAGACTATTGCGGTGTGTAAGGGTATGATACACGCTGCGTTTGCGGTTTGTCGGATATAGGGGATATATTTGTGAAGTTGTGTTCTGGTAGACGTGCCAGAGCAAAGACTTGCAAGCAAGTAATAAGGGAGTCCATTATGGCAGCTCGTTGCGCAGTGTGCGGCAAGGGACCGCAGACCGGTTACACCGTGTCGCATTCGCATATCCGCAATAAGCGCACCTTCCGTCCGAACCTGCAGCCGGTTCGCACCACGGTCGACGGCGAGAACGTCCGCGTCCGCGTGTGCGCCAAGTGCCTGAAGGCCGGTAAGGTCGCTCGCGTCGCCGCGTGAATCACGCGCTAACGCTTCAGAAGCCCCGGAGTCGCCCAGAGCGCTCCGGGGCTTCGTCGTAGCTGTCGGCGCGAACGGGGAGAATAGGTGGCTATGAGCGTTACAGTGGGCACCCCGGTCTCGTCGGTGATGACGAACAAGCGACGTGTGGGCGCGCTCAAGTCGCTCGGCGTGCTGACCGTGGGCGATGCACTGACCTACTATCCGTTCCGTGTCACCGACCCGGTGCCGCTGCGTTCGATCCGCGAGGCCAGGATCGGCGAGCCGATGGCGTTCGCCGCCGAGGTGCGCGCCGTGCGTGTGTCGTCTTCGGGGGCGCGCGGCAACGGCCGACTGGAGGTTGTGGTCGACGATTCGGCGTTCGCCGCCTCGCGCCGCCAGCCTGGCGCGATAGTCCGTCTGGTGTTCTTCTCCCATAAGAAGCAGTATCTCGACTGGATGAGCGGACGACTGCGCCAAGGGACGTGCGTGGTTGTTGCGGGCATGCCGGGCGTGTTCAACGACCAATTGCAGTTCACTCATCCCGAGGTGCTGACGGTGGGGGTGCATCCTACTTCGAGGTACAGATTTGTACTTGAGGAAAATCAACCCCTTGATGTGCGTAACGCGAGTTTGAGCGCACCGACTTCCCCGAGACCCGACGTGGAATCGCCCGAGGAGGGTCTGGCCCGTGTCTGCCGACCCCGACCGGTCTACCACGCCAGCTCCCGCATCTCCAGCGACCACATCCATGATTCGATCCTCGATATGCTGCGGCTCCTAGCCGAATCGGGGGATTCCGCCGCGTCGACGCCCGATGGCGTGGAGGCCGTCGACAAAGCAGCCAATGTGCCACAGTCCGGCGTGGCCGGAGCGTCCGGAACTCCCGAAATGGCCGAGGTCCCGGGCATGCCGGAGGAGCCGGGTGTATCGGAGTCCGAGGAGGCCCGCGCTCGTCTGCTGTCCGGATTGGCCCGCGCCATCCCCGACATCCTGCCCGAACGCATCCGCGCGGACAAGGACCTCATGCATCGTGCCGAAGCGTTCCTGAACATCCACGACCCGGTCTCCACCAAGGACTTCCACCGCGCCATCGCCACCCTGCGCTATGAGGAGGCGTTCGTCTGCCAGACCGCGCTGTTGCAGGCCCGTGCCCATGCAGGCCACGCCTCCGCCGAGCCCTGCCTCGACACCGCCCTGCGGGATGCCATGATCGATTCCCTCCCGTTCAGCCTGACCGGCGGCCAGCGTGAGGTCATCGACTCCATCGCCGCCGACATGTCACACGACCATCCGATGCAGCGTCTCCTGCAAGGCGAGGTCGGCTCCGGCAAAACGGTGGTGGCGCTCGCCGCCATGCTGCAGGCGGTCGGGTCCGGGCGTCAGGCCGTGCTCGTGGCCCCTACGCAGGTGCTCGCCGAACAGCATCACCGGACGATCACTGCAATGGTCGACCGGATGACGGAACAAGTCGTTTCGGATTCCGACAGCCATCCGCTATCCGCCCCGCCGGTGATCCTCCTGACCGGCGGCATGAAGCTTGCCGCCCGTCGTCGGGCGCTCGCCACTGCAGCCAGCGGCGAACCGTGCATCGTGGTCGCCACGCATGCCGCGTTCTCCAAGACCTTCCAGGCTCCGAACCTGGCGCTCGCCGTGATCGACGAGCAGCATCGCTTCGGCGTGGAGCAGCGCGAGAGCCTACGCGGCAAGGCGTTGTCCGGCAAGGCGCCGCACCTGCTGATCATGACCGCCACCCCGATCCCGCGCACCGCCGCCATGACCTGGTTCGGCGATCTGGACATCTCATGGCTCACCGAGCTGCCCGGTGGCCGCAAGCCGATTCGCACCTTCGTGATCCCGGAGGCGGACGGTCATCTGATGGGGTCGATGTTCGCGCATATCCGTCAGCGCATCGACGCGGGGGAGCGTGCGTATGTGGTCTGTGCCCGCATCGACGACGCGGATGAGACCGGCGAAGGCGACGTGCTGGACGAGACGATAGCGGAGCCCATGCGGCCTGTAGTCGGTGACGCGGCGCGGTCCGATGCTGGGACGGTCGCCCCGCCTCGCCCGCTGCACACGGTGGTCCAGATCGCGGAGCGACTGGCGAAACTGCCGCAGTTCCAGGGCGTGCGGTTCGCCACATTGACCGGTCGCGACGATGACGCGACCAAGCAGCAGGTGATGGCTGGATTCGCGAGCGGGGAGACACCGATTCTGGTGGCGACGACCGTGATCGAGGTGGGCGTGGACGTGCCGCAGGCCAGCTGCATCGTGGTCTTCGATGCGGATCGGTTCGGACTGTCGCAGTTGCATCAGCTGCGCGGCCGTGTGGGGCGCGGCGGCACGCCGAGCTGGTCGTTCCTGGTTTCGCAGGCGGAGCCGGGGAGCCTGGGGGAGCAGCGTCTGGCGGTGATCCGCGATACGACCGACGGCTCGACGATTGCCGAGGAAGATCTGCGATTGCGTGGCGCGGGCGATGTACTGGGCGATGCGCAGTCGGGCGGCAAGTCGAGCCTGAAGCTGCTGCGAGTGGTCAAGGATGCGGAACTGATTGTGGATGCGCGGGAGCGCGCCGAGGTGCTGTTGGCTGAGGATCCGGAGCTGACGGGCGAGGTGGAACTGGCCGGTGCGGTGTTGGATTTCACCCGCGGCAACGAGACGTATCTCACCAGCAGCTGAGCGGGAACCCGACGGTTATGCAAGAAAGTCCTGGGACTTTCTTGCGCGCCATGCAGAAAAGTCCCGGGACTTTCTTGCATTGGTGCAATTTTCTCCCGGGACTTTTTTGCATTACGGTATACTGGAAGTGGTGAAACGGAGGTGCCTCATGCTGCAGCGCAAGATTATGAATCAGCTGATTGCTTGGAAATCCAGGGAACAGCGAAAGTGTCTGCTGCTGCAAGGGGCGCGTCAGGTAGGTAAGACGTATATCGTTGAGGAATTCGGCAAACAATACTATGAGCATGTCATTACTCTGAACTTTGAGAAAAACAGTTCGTATCGAGATATCTTCGAGGGCGATTATGATGTGGACCGCATCGTGGCGCGCATCATGCTCGCGGTTCCCGGCAGCCGTTTCGTCCCCGGCAAAACCCTGCTGTTTCTTGATGAGATTCAGAGCTGTCCGAACGCCAGAACCGCGTTGAAGTTCCTGTCCATCGATGGTCGGTATGACGTCATCGCTTCCGGATCGTTGTTGGGTATCGGCTACGGCGAGGTGTCGTCGTTCCCCGTCGGCTACATTGAGCGAGTGACCATGTACTCCTTGGACTTCGAGGAGTTCCTGTGGGCGCTGGGCATCGACCCGGCGGTGATTGAATACGTCAGGGGATTCTACGAGTCGCGTACCAAGGTCGACGAATCGGTGCACGCGCAGATGATGGATTATCTGCGGCAGTATATAGTGGTCGGCGGCATGCCCGCTGTGGTGCGGAACTATGTAGAGCACCGGGATTTCCTGCAGGTGCTGGACGAGCAACGTGACATTCTTGCCGATTATGAGGATGATATCGCCAAATACGCCAAGGATTCCGACAAGGCGAAGGCCCGTGCCTGCTTCCTGTCTATTCCGAAACAACTGGCCCGCGATTCCAAGCGGTTCAGCTATGCCGTGGTGGAGAAGGGGAGCGGTGCCCGTAAGTATGGCGGCAGTCTGCAGTGGCTGTACGATGCTGGCATCGTGAATTTCTGCTATTGCTTGGAGCGGCCGGAATTGCCGTTGGAAGGCAATGCGGATAATCGCAAGTTCAAAGTGTATATGCGCGATACCGGTCTGTTGGTGGCCATGCTGGAAGATGGGTCTCAGAAAAGCATTCTGGACGGCGATCTGGGTATATATAAAGGTGCTATCTACGAGAACATTGTGGGTGACATGTTCGCAAAGAACGGCCGACGCCTGTACTACTTCGAGAAGGATTCGAAGTTGGAGATGGATTTCTTCATCCGGTATCAGGGCGTCGCTACGGCGGTGGAGGTGAAGTCGTCCACGAACCGGCAGGCCAAGTCGATGCGATCGATGATCGAGAACTATGGGGTTAAGCGTGGAATAAAGCTGTCGCCGGGTAACGTGGGCAAAGCCGGCGAACAGGTGGACGTGCTGCCGTTGTACATGGCCATGTTCCTGTGACGTGACACGGCCCCGGGAATTACTGTCGCAGGGGGTGCGGGGATCTAGCCTGCTCCGGCCAGAATCCGCATCACGCGCGTGCGATCAGTGTGAGCCTTTCCGCAATCGCGTGGGTAGTTGCGATTATCGTCATGATGATTCTGCGTGCAGGAGCGCCAAGGCGACCGCATGCGCCGCTACCATGAAGACGAATCGTCGTTATCGGAGACGACGTTGGACGAGCAGGACCAGCAGATGCTGGACGAGGTCATCAAACGTGGACGCCGTCGCTGGAGGGTCAAGGACCGGACCGTCCCCCCCCGACCCCTCCAGCCACGCGGCGGACGTCAGCGGCCTGCTGTTGGTGCGCTACGAGGCGCGACTGCGGTCGTTGGAGTGGCAGGTGGCCGATCTGAAGGATGAGGTGCGTCGCCTGCGGGGGTGAACGGACACAATGCGCGATGATGACTAGGGGGAGGGCGCGGCACCCCCCCTAGTCGTTTTCATTGCAGCGCAAGCATTCCAGCGTTGGTACGGGGGTATATGACCACCTACGCCCGCTACACTGATGAGCTACCCCGTATCCGGAATACACGGGTGTGAATCGACATGCGAGGAGAAGGATCATGGGCGTACGAGCGCTACCTGAGCCTAGGTATCATCGGCGTCTCCCCGAGGCGTCCCACAACCACTGGCGTCGTTCCAGTCACAGTTGACACGGGCAACAGACACGGCTCGAATGTCGCATATTCTCCGCGGCAGGCTGAAACGCTCGACCAGGCCACACAAGAGGCGTGTAATGGACCCCAACCCCATCCCCACGGGTGGGTCCTCTCGAAACAGAACAAGTGAATGCGCAGACCGAACCACCGGCATCCGGTCATGGTCTGAGGCGGCAACGGCCGTCTGATTCGACATAACACCACATACCAACAACCGACAGTTGCACCGTACGGCGCAGTCGTAACCACCCACAGGGTCACGGCATCGCACGCGCGGCAACGGCTCCTCAATACCAACAGACCGTCCGCGGTCAGGGAACAAAACGCATGAAGCAAGGAAAATTCACAGCGAAGGAACGGGCATACCTGATGTCATTGCCCGCAGTCGAATCGGTGACCTCCGAGCGTATCTTCTACGCCGAGCGATTCAAAACGGAATGCATGCGGCGCTACCACGAGGGCGAATCGCCTACGAAGATCTTCAACGACGCGGGACTGTACTCCTCGCTGATCGGCTACAAGCGCATCGAGCGGTGCATCGCGTGGTGGCGCGCCGACGAACGGTCTGGCCGTTTGGGCGGCGAATACGAGACGGGCGACATGATGGCGAGCAATCTGCCCGGTGAGGCGGTAACGCCGCGGTTCTTCGACAACGGCGCGAACGGCGCGAGGAATGCGCGCTGGCCGGTCGACGCGCGTGCCCCACGACCGGTGCAGGATGTCAGCGGTCTGCTGCTGATGCGGTACGAGAGCCGGTTGCGTACGCTGGAGAAGCGCATCGCCCTGATGGCCGAGCGTATCGACTGCTTGGAACGCTCCGTGGCGCGGTCCATGTCCGAGGCGCTGATCGAGGCGGACGACGATTCCGCGGCCTGTACCGACGCCCGCATATGGATAATGGAAGATATGCGAGTGATTGCGGGACGATTCAAGGGACTGGAACTCAAAGCGGCGAAGAACGGCACGCGGCCGACCACCGACCGGACCAAGGAGGCGATCTTCTCACGCCTGGAATCCTGGGCCGTGCTGGAGGACGCGCGTGTGCTCGACCTGTTTGCGGGGACGGGTGCGCTCGGCATCGAGGCGCTGTCTCGGGGGGCGAGGGAGCTGGTGTCGGTGGAATCCGCGGCGCCGGCCGCCTCGCTGATCTCCGGCGCGTTCGCTGAGCTGAGGCATAACCGCGCTTGGGAGCGCGGCATGAGCGCGCGACTGGTGCGCAAGCGTGCCGAACAGTATGTGATCGGCACGATGCGCGTGCCGCAGGACGGTGCCGCGGCCCATCCGGAGTTCTCCGACAAGCTGCCCGCCGGAACGGGGACCGGTATGGAAGGCGTCGTCCCCAATACCGCGATTCACGATGGCGCGGATGGGGTCGCCGCACCCGGTGGGGTCTCTTCCGCCGTGGCCGCGGGAGGCGCGGCGAGATCACGGGCATTCGACGTGATCTTCATCGATCCCCCGTACGCGTTCACCACCGAGGCATGCAACCGGTTGTTGGCGGACCTGGTGGTTTCGGGTCTGGCGGTGCCACATACGGTGATCGTGCTGGAACGCTCGACTCGCAGCGATGACCCGACCCCGCCCGAAGGCTGGCAGGTCACCGACCGCCGCGATTACGGTGAGACCGCGGTCCACTACATCGAAGCCGCCGTGTAATCGCTGATCAGTCCAGACGGCGCGGATGGTCGCCGGACACCTCCCAGCCCAGCGCCATCAGCGTCTTCCGATCGGCCTTGTCGAGCACACGGCAGTCGAGCCGCTCGATGAGGTCCGGACGGATCTCATCGGTGCGGCTGAGGGCCTCGTCGCGGCGGAATCGGTCCACCTTGCCGTGGTCGCCGGATAGTAGGATATCCGGCACGGCCATGCCGCGCCAGGTGGCGGGCTTCGTGTATTGGCGGTGCTCAAGCAGTGCGTTGCCACCCGTGTAGGACTCCTCCACAATGGAGTCCGGATTGCCCATGAACCCCGGCAGCAGGCGGGTGATGGCCTCCAGCATCACGGATACGGCCACCTCGCCGCCGTTGAGCACGTAGTCGCCGATCGAGTATTCGCGCACGTCCACGCCCTGATTGCGGTAGTACGCGGGGATGCGGGCATCGTATCCCTCATACCGGCCGCATCCGAACACCAGACGGCCGGCATGGCTCAGCTCCGTGGCGTCGCGCTGGGTGAACAGGGGAGCGGAGGGATTCGGGAAGATGAGCACCGTGCTGCCCTGGGCTTCCGCTGTTGTGTCCGAATCGGGGGATTCTTGCGTTTTGCCGTCATATGCATCGTTGCAATTGAAAGAATCCCCCGATTCGGACAACATGGGGGCGACCTCTACCGGTGCCAGCCCAAGCAGGTCATCCAGGCATTCGGCCCACACCTCGGGCTTCATCACCATGCCGGCGCCGCCTCCGACCGGTGTGTCATCCACGGAATGATGCACGTCGTGCGTCCAGTCGCGCAGGTTGTGCGCATGCACCTCAACGAGCCCCTTGGACTGCGCCTTGCCGAACAGACTCAGGTTCAGCACCTCGAAATACTCCGGGAACACGGAAACGATGTCGATCTTCATATCCTTCAGCCTAACGAATAGGGTCGGCACCGCTTTCCCGCTGCGCCGTATACGGAACGGCAACTTTACGTCACCGGTTTCCCATAACGCGGCAAAGCAGCGTTGCCGCCTGTCATCAGACAAGTTGACCGGCGTCAATGTTTTGTTTGACGCCAATGGACTCCGTTGCTGATCAGCCCAATCCGGGAATCAGTCCGCCGGGCGGATCCAGGGTCAGATAGCCCTCATCAAGGTCGATGTCGGGTACCAGCTGCTCAACGAACGGCACCAGCGCGGTCTTCTCGATGCGGTCCGATTCCGCCTGTTGGTCTTCTGTGCCCTTAGAAGGCAAAGAGGAAGGTTCGGAAGCTGCACCGTCCGCGGCAGGCGCACCGTCCGAGGCCAGCGACGCCAGATAGGTGTCGGACAGTCGGATCTTGAGCAGCGACTGCGCGCCGTCGATCACGTCCACAACCTTGCCGACCACCAGACCAGCCGGTGCGCCCAGCCCGTTGTCCTCGGCCATACGGGCCTCAAGCCCGACCAGGTCGCGCGGGTACCAAGCGTCCTCCTCAAGCATGAGCTCGGGGTCGTCGGCTTCGCCGTACAGTTCGATCCCGTTCAACGCCTCGGAGGCGTCACGGTTATCGACGTCCTCGAATTTGATGATCCAACGGTCCTTGAATGTGCGGGACCGTTCCACCACGTACTCCTGCGAGCCGTCGCGGGTATAGAGCACGGATCCGGGGGCGAACCGGTAGTCCGGATCGTCCGTGTACAGGCGCACGGTGACCTCACCCTTGAGTCCCTGCGCGCGACCGATACGACAGACCCGCAGCAGGTCGAGCTGCTGCGGGTCGTCAGAGTGTTGTTGACGCTCCACGCTACGGAACTCTCTTACCGACGCACGTCCATGATGTCGACACGCACCTTGTGGTCGGACAGAGCCTGCACCACGGTGCGGATCGCGTTCGCCGTACGCCCGTTGCGGCCGATCACCCGGCCGATGTCCTCGGGGTTCACGCGCACGCGCAGCAGTTCGCCGCGCGAGTTCTCATGCGACTTGACGGACACATCATCCGGAAAATCGACGATGTTCTTGATGAGATGTTCAACAGCCTGGGCGAGCATGATCACTCAGCTTCCTCTGCGGGGGCTTCCTCAGCCGGAGCCTCTTCCTCGGCGGCCTGGGCCTCAGCCTCGGCAGCAGCCTTGGCGGCGGCCTCGGACTTGGCGGCCTTCAGCTTCTGGGCCTGAGCCTCAACGGCCTCGACACGAGCCTGCGCGTCCGGGCCGGCTTCGGCGGTCTTCAGCGTGCCTTCGGCACCGTCGATGCCCTTGAACTTCTGCCAGTCGCCGGTGATCTTGAGCAGGTTCAGCACCGGCTCGGTCGGCTGCGCGCCGACACCCAGCCAATACTGAGCGCGCTCGGAATCGATCTGGATCAGCGAGGGCTGCTTGTTCGGATCGTAGACGCCGATCTCCTCGATGGCCTTGCCGTCACGCTTGTTGCGGGAATCGGTGATGACCACGCGGTAGAAGGCGTAGAACTTCTTGCCCATGCGCTTCAGACGAATCTTGGTTGCCAAAATGGCTCTCCTTGTATCACTAGGGGTGCAGGTTTTCGGTTTCGGTGTGGGGCACGGAATCCGAGAACCCACGTGTTCCTCATGCAACGCGGGAGTAGAGGGCGCCGCGCCCATGAATAACCCGACGATTATAACCCCATCCCCGCGACACGCCGTGTCGTGGTCGGTGCCGCAGCGATCGCAAAGTGCGACTGTCCGACCGCATCGCGGTGTGGCGGCGGATGCCGGACGTCCGGCGCCGGCGTCTTCGCCGTCACCGAATGCGCAATGCGGCCACCGTGGCCAGATGATCGCTGCCGTGGATGGTAAGGGTTTCGACCCGTTCGGCGTCGATCCCGCCGCTGATCAGCACGTGGTCCAGTTCGATGCGCGGCCAGGCGAGCCATGAGGGGAACGACACCATCGGCTTGTGCAGGGCGCTCATGCTGGCGTCACGGAATCCGGCGGCCAGCAGCTTGCGGAAGCTCGGGTGATCGATGCCGCAGTTGAGGTCGCCGAGCACCACGGCGGCGCGTTGTAGTGCCAGCCGTCCCAGTCCGACAATGCCCTGCGACCACGCGCGGCATCCGCGCATCGGCGATTTGGTATGCGCCGAGGCGAAGGCGATGGCGGAATCGGGGACGTCGGCGGGCTGACCGTTCAGGGTGGGTGACGCGACGATCACCGGCACGTCCGCGGCTGGGATCTGGGCGGACGACGACGCGGCGGCGACCGGGACGAACCGCGTCCACAGACCGTTGAACCCGCCGTTGTCGGTCGGGCGGTCCTCGCCGAGCTGGCGGTGGGGGAGTACGTCGCGGATCCCCGCGGCGTCGAGGGCACCGACCAGATCCGCCGTGAGTTCCTGGAGGGCGAGGACGTCGACGTCATGCGCGCGCACCGCATCCATGATGGCATCCGCGTCCGCACGGCCGAATCGGCAGTTGAGCGTCATGACAGTGATGGGGGCATCCGGCTGTTCGTCGTATCCGCGAGCAGTTGTGTCGGACGTATCGGGACGCGTTTCACGATATGTTTCACGCTTGGTTTCACGGGATGTTTCACGCAGGGAGAGCCGGTGGAGCGGCACGCGCAACACGACAATCACCGCCAGCGCCACCGCGGCAACCGCCAGCGGCCAGCAACCCAGCACGGCCGCAACAATGGCGAGCAGCAGCGCGGGGATCCATAGGAACGGAATCAGCGCGATCAGATACGGCAGCGGCAGACGCCCTTCGGCACCGGCCGGCAGGAATCGCAACGCCCACCACAGCACGAGCAGCGCCAATGCCGTCCCCAGTGCGATCGTCATGCCATCCTCCTTGCCGCGGTTGTCCGTCGTATCTCCGGGAGCTTACCAGAGGGCCGGCAGGTCCGCCCCACGCGGAACCGCGAACAGCCGCGACCGTGCCGGTCATCAGCGGTTCCGGACCATGCCTTGTCCCACGCGGCTCGCCATCGGGCACATCCCTCCTTCGCACGGGACCGGATGCTCCGGAACGAGAATGGTCCCGCAACCCCAAGGGCGCGGGACCATCCACAGGCGCATCGATCAGCGGCCGAAGAGACCGCCCAGGCCGCCACCGAGATTCGGCGGCACATCGGGCATGCCGTTCTCGCCGAGCATATCCTGCAGGCCGGCCGGCAACGCCGGATTCTGCGGCTTCTTGGCGAACGCCGAACCGCCCGAGCTGCCGGACGAGCCGCCCTTGCCGGACAAGCGGTCGCGCAACGCCTTCTCCTCGGCCTCACGCTTCATCGGGTTGCCGGACTTGGAACCCTTCTTCTTGCCTTTCTTGCCTTTCTTGCCGCCGGCCGCGGGGCCGCCGAACCCGGGGATGCCGCCCATGCCGGCCTTGTTGGACATGCGCTTCATCATCTTGGCGGCCTGCTCGAAGCGCTGCAGCAGCGCGTTGACCTGCGAGACCGTCACACCCGAACCGTAGGCGATGCGGGCGCGGCGCGAGCCGTCGATGATCTTCGGGTTCCGGCGCTCGGCCGGGGTCATCGAACGGATGATCGCCTCGGTGCGGTCGATCTCACGCTCGTCGAACTGCTCCAGCGCCTGACGATGCTGCGCCATGCCCGGAATCATGCCGAGCAGGCTCTTCATCGACCCCAGCTTGCGCACCTGCTGCAGCTGCTCAAGGAAGTCGTCCAGACCGAACTCGCCCTCGGCCATCTTCTGGGCGGCCTTGCGGGCCTCCTCCTCGTCGAACTGCTTCTGCGCCTGCTCGATCAGGGTCAGGATATCGCCCATATCCAGGATGCGCGAAGCCATACGGTCCGGATGGAAGACCTCGAAATCCTTCAACCCCTCGCCGGTCGAGGCGAACAGGATCGGCTTGCCGGTCACGCTCGCCACCGACAGCGCGGCACCGCCACGGGCGTCGCCATCCAGCTTGGAGAGCACCACGCCGGTGAAATCCACGCCCTCGTCGAATGCCTTGGCGGTACGCACCGCATCCTGGCCGATCATCGCATCGATCACGAACAGGATCTCATCGGGCTGCACGGCGTCACGGATATCGCGAGCCTGCTGCATCAGCACCTCGTCCACACCCAGACGGCCGGCAGTATCGATGATAACCGTGTCATACAGCTTCTGCTTGGCCAACGCAATCGAATCGCGGGCCACCTTCACCGGATCACCGGTGGTCAGGCCGGGGGCGGAGACCTCATCGCCGCCATCCGACTGCACGCCCTTCTCCGGCGCATACACCGGCACGCCGGCGTGCTCGCCGACCACCTGCAGCTGCGTCACCGCGTTCGGACGCTGCAGGTCGGCCGCCACCAGCAGCGGCGTATGACCGGCATCCTTGAGCCAATAGCCGAGCTTGCCGGCCAGCGTGGTCTTACCGGCACCCTGCAGACCGGCGAGCATGATGATCGTCGGCGGGTTCTTGGCGAAGTTCAACGGACGGTCCACGCCCTGACCGAGCACGCCGGTCAGCTCGTCGTAGACGATCTTGACGACCTGCTGGGCCGGGTTGAGCGCCTCGGACACCTCGGTGCCCAGCGCGCGCTCGCGGATACGGCCGGTGAAGGAGCGCACCACCTCAAGCGCCACGTCGGCGTCGAGCAGGGCGCGGCGGATCTCGCGGATGGTGCCGTCGATATCCGCCTCGGAAAGCTTGCCTTTGCTCTTCAAGTGCTTGAACGCATTCGAGAGCCTGTCTGTCAAAGAACTAAACGCTGCCATAATGTCCCCCAGTCTAGCTGTGCGTAGGGAGAAGCGGGCGCGCGGTGTTGGCCGGCGCGCTCGCCGAATGGATCGTCAGCCGCCGGCATAATCCGGGCGTGTCGCATCTGGTACAATGGGAAGGCCAGTTTTTCAGGAGAATCCCTGGACACCCCTATCGCAGACATGCCATGCGCGCGGCCACAGTCTCGTGAACAAGACGGGCACAATCCGGGCCCGGCAACACGGACCGAACCAACGGCGGTGCGACGCGTGACTGCCATGCAATACGGAAGGACCATCGATGCAGCATAAGCAAATCGAACGCAAAGCCCTTGGCGTGGGCATCGCCGTCAATATCCTCATGGTCGCGGCCGGAGTGGCCGTGTTCCTCATCACCGGGCTGAAGGCCATGTTCCTTGATACCGCCTTCACCTTCATCTCCGTGATCTCCGGCCTGGTGGCCGCCTACCTGTCCTCACGCACCGTGCGCACCACCGAGCGCTTCCCCAACGGCATGTTCGCGCTGGAGCCGATCTACGCCATCTGCAAGGCCATCTTCACGCTCTCCCTGCTGCTGTTCTCGTTCCTCGACGTGGCGCGTGTGGCCTGGGACTACTTCGTGTACGGCGTGGGTGAACGGGCGACATTCGGTCCGGTGGTCATCTACCAGATCGCGATGATCATCCTGTGCTTCGGCTTGGTCGTGTATTACCGCCGCCAGAACGCCCGCATCGGTGGATCGAGCATGATGCTGCGCGCGGAGGCGCAGAGCACGATGGTCGACGGCATGATCTCGGCCGGCATCGGCGTTGCCGCGGTGGCGCTGGTGTTGCTGCCCGCCGGTGGCCCGCTCGACTTCCTGCACTACACCGGAGATTTTTTCATCACCACGGTCATCGTGATTCTGGCCATCAAGGAGCCTGTGGAAGTGCTGCGCGACGCGTTCGTGGAACTGGTCGGCGGCGTGCACGACGATGACGAGACCAATGCATTCGTGGAGCAGGCCGCGCTGCGGCATTTGCCGGCGAACACTGCGTACGAGAAGACGATGGTCTTCAAGACCGGCATGAACTACACGGTGGACGTCTATCTGGTCGGCACCGGCAAGTCGATCGACGTGGCCGACTTGGTCGGATCCAAGCGTGCGCTGGAGGAGGATCTGCGCAAACGCCTGCACATCGTGGACGTCGACTTCGTGTTCGACTGAGCGCGGCGTCCCCCGTTCGGCCGTTACCGGCAAATTCCCATACGTGAGGGCAAGACCGGGACGCGGCCGGGTGATTCGCCGGTTGCGCTATTTGAGACTCCAGGTGGAGCCCTGCGGGGTGTCCTCGATGATGACACCGGCCTCGCCCAATGCATCGCGAATCGCATCCGCGGTGCTAAAGTCTCGGGCCTTGCGCGCCTCGGCGCGACGGGCCAGCTGTCCGGACACCAAGGCGTCGAGCGCCGCGTGCTCGGGGGACGCTTCGCCATCGGCCGCGCCCGCCGCGCCGCCATTGACCCACGGTTCGGCCAGCGGGTCGAGGCCGAGCGTGTCCAGCATCGCACGCACCGCAATCAGGACGCGGCGCAGCATCGCCTTCATGTCGTCGGACGTCGCCGCGATATCGCCCGCACCCCAAGCGGTCGTGATCGCGGCGGGCAGGTCGGCGCAGCGGCCGGCGCCCACGGCCTCAACCAGCGTGTTGCCCTCGCGAATCGCGGTGAAGATCGCGGCGGCGGCCCCGGAGACGTTGAAATCGTCGTTCATCGCGCCCACGAACGAGGCGGGCAGATCGTCGGCGCCCACGGCCTCGATCTCGTCGCGCGTCGGCTGCTCGCCGATCGCCGCGGCGGCGCGTTCGATGAAATTCGTCACGCGATCGTACGCGGCTGCGGCCTCAGCCAGCGTCTGATCCGACCATTCCAGCATCGAACGGTACTGCACCGAACCCAGCGCATACCGCACCACCCAGGCCGGGTGTTCGGCCAACACCGCCGGCACGGACAGTCCGTTGCCCAGCGACTTGGACATCTTCTCGCCCTTGGCCGTGACCCAGGCCGAGTGCATCCAATGGCGCGCGAACCCCCATCCGGCGGCGCGCGACTGCGCCATCTCGTTCTCATGGTGGGGGAAGCGCAGATCCAGACCGCCGCCGTGGATGTCGAACTCGTCGCCCAGGTAGCGGTGGCTCATCGCCGAGCATTCCAGATGCCAGCCGGGGCGTCCCACGCCGAATGGCGTCGACCAGCGTGCGGTCTGCGGATCGGTCGGCTTCGGGCGCTTCCACAGCGCGAAGTCGCGCGGATCGTGCTTGTCGGGCGAGGCGTCGGCGGGGTCGACCGGATTGTATTTGTCGTCGCCCGTGTTATCCACGCTCGGACCCATGCGGTCGGCCACGGCGGCGGCCTCATCACCGGTTTCGGCGCCGGCCACGGTCTGCTTCTGGTGGGTCAGCTCGCCGTACCGCGGCCAGCTGGGCACATCGAAGTACACATCGCCGGTCGGGTTGCCGGCCTCATCGAGCACCATATAGCCGTGGCCGTTGTCCAGGATGCGCCGGATCAGGTCGATCATGTCCAGCATGTGGCCTGTGGCGCGCGGCTCGTAGGTGGGCGGCAGCACGCCCAACGCGTCGTACGCCTCGGTGAACTCGCGCTCGTAGATGTAGGCGCGCTCCCACCACTGCTGGCCGGCGGCCGCGGCCTTGTCCAGGATCTTGTCGTCGATGTCGGTCACGTTGCGCACGAACGTGACCGTATAGCCCAGACGCAGCAGCCAGCGGCGCACCACGTCGAACGCCACGGCCGCGCGGATATGGCCGATATGCGGCGAGCTCTGCACGGTCGCGCCGCACACGTAGATGCCCACATGGCCCGGCTGGACCGGGACGAACGGTTCGACCGCATGCGAGGCGGTGTCGTACAGCTTGAGGTTCGCGGCGGCGTCGGACAGCATGCGGCCATCCGCGTCGACGGTGGGATTCGTGGTGTCGGTCATAGTTCGAGCGTATTCGCTTTGCCCGACAAGGTCGGGTGGCGCAAACAGCGCTTTTTCCGCGCCTTTTGCCGTGGTGCGGCGTGCTTTCTACGGTGCCGGTGCAACAATGGAATCTATGACGTCACCGCAAGTGCTTATTCTGCAGCACGTCCCGTGGGAGAAACCGGGGCGGATTCTGGCGAATCTTGAGGACCTGGGGCTGGAGACGCTCACGCTCAACGTGGCCAGGAAAAAGAAACCGGACATGCCGGATTTCGACGAGCTGGCCGGCGTGGTGATCATGGGCGGGCCGATGGGGGCCGCCGACTACGACCAATACCCGGGGCTGAAGGCGGAGGCCAAGCTGGCCAAGGCCGCGATCAGCGTGGGCAAGCCGGTGCTGGGCATCTGCCTGGGGCATCAAATCATCGCCACGGCGTTGGGGGCCAAGCTGTGCAAGGGCGAGGAGCCGGAGATCGGCGTGGGGCCGATCAAGCGCGTGGACAAGCACGATTACTTCTCGATGTGGGGCAAGCAGCTGGATGTGCTGCACTGGCACCGTGATACGGTGGGCCTGCCCGACGGCGCGCAGCTGCTGGCGCGTTCGGCGCAGACCAAGGTGCAGGCGTTCCGCTTCGGTTCGGCGCTGGGGTTGCAGTTCCATCTGGAGGTGACCGCCGCCATGCTGGAGGAGTGGCTGGAGGAGCCCTCGATGGTCAAGGAGCTCAAGGCCGCCGGCGGTTCGAAGTCCAAGCTGCGGGAGGCGTTCGCGCAGGCCGATGCGCAGATCCAGCCGCTGGGCGAGCAGGTGTTCTCCAGCTTCGCCGCCCGGTGCAGCACCTACGCCAAGACCCTGAACTAACCGTCCCTTCCCCATCCCGGGTCCTTTTCCCGTCCCGGGTCCATCCGGCGCGTCTCCCGCCACGCCCGGATTCTCCGGACTCTGACATATTCGTGACTCTGACACAATTCAAGAACCTTGTAAAATCAACGATTTTGGAGATGGATCACGGTCACGATGCATCAGAGTCCGGAGAAGCCGGGCGTGGCGGGGCGGGGGGTAGATTAAGGGATTATGCCGATTTACGATATTGGGTTGGAACAGGTATCGCTCGCGTTCGCGACCAAGACGATCTTCACCGATGTGACGCAGGGTGTGTTCGAGGGCGACCGCATCGGCATCGTCGGCCGCAACGGCGACGGCAAATCCACGCTGCTGCACCTGTTCAACGGCACGCAGGAACCTGATTCGGGCCGCGTGACCAAGCGCGGGGGCCTGAGCTTCGGCATGCTCGATCAGCGTGACCCGCTCGACGACAACGCCACCGTGCGCCAGGCCGCATTGGAGGGACGCGAGGACTACGAGTGGGCGTCGGAGACGCGCTCGCGCGAGATCGTGGAGGCGCTGCTCGGCGGCATCAGTCTGGATGCGCGCATCGGCTCGCTGTCCGGCGGTCAGCGCCGCCGCGCCGATCTGGCCCGCCTGCTGCTCAAGGACTGGGACATCCTGGCGCTGGACGAGCCGACCAACCATCTGGACGTGGTCACGATCCACTGGTTGGCCGAACACCTGAAAACCCGCTGGGGCAAGGGGCAGGGCGCGTTGCTGCTGGTGACGCACGACCGCTGGTTCCTGGACGAGGTGTGCGAGTCGATGTGGGAGGTGCACGACGGCACGATCGACCCGTTCGAGGGCGGCTACAGCGCGTACATGCTGCAGCGTGTGGAGCGCGACCGGCAGGCCGACGTGCGCGAGGCCCGCCGCCGCAACCTGGCGCGCAAGGAGCTGGCGTGGCTGAGCCGCGGCGCCCGCGCGCGCTCCACCAAGCAGAAGTTCCACGTCAAGCAGGCACGCGAGCTGATCGCCGACGTGCCGCCGCTGCGCAACACGCTGGAACTGAAGCAGATGGCGACCTCCCGTCTGGGCAAGCAGGTGGTGGATCTGATCGATGTGACGCAGGTGTTCGCCGCCGAGAACGGCGTGACCGTAGACGGCACGCCGCATCCCGATGCTGTGCGGCCGGCGTTCATGGGCGACGCCGACACTGCCGGTGCCGCCGCGATCGACCCGGATGTGGCCGAGATGGCGGCCTCCGCGTCCCGCGTGGATGTGGTGCATCCAATGTATGCGGAGCCGCAGGCGTACGGCGCCGTCGAGTTGGCAGTTGACGACCTGTCCGCCGACCCGCGCCTGCGCGATGCCGGTGTCGCCTTTGCCTCGACTGTCACCTCTGACTCTTCCGCAGAGGGACCTGCCGCCTCGAGGGTGACCGGGGGAGAGCCCTCTGCCTATTCCTCTCCTTCCGGAGAAGGGACCGCTGCGCAGGACGCGACCGGGGAAGCGACGGCGCTCCCTGCAACCTCCGCTGCGCACAAGGTCTCCGTCACCGGCCGCAAGGTGTTGGACGACGTGACCTGGCTGATCGGCCCCGGCGACCGTTTCGGCATCGTCGGCGCGAACGGCGCCGGCAAGTCCACGCTGCTGAAGGTCCTCGACGGGTCGATCACCCCGACCGCCGGCCATGTGAACATCGGCAAGACGGTTCGTTTTGCGGTGCTCTCGCAGCGGCTGGACGAGCTGGAGGCGCTCGGCAAGTACAAGGTCAAGGAGGTGCTGAGCCGGTACAAGCCCAGCTACATCGTGGACGGCAAGGAGGTGACCCCGGGGCAGCTGATGGAAAGGCTCGGCTTCGAGGCCGCGCAGCTGATGACCCCGATCCGCGACCTGTCCGGCGGGCAGAAGCGCCGCATGCAGCTGCTGCTGATCCTGCTGGATGAGCCGAATGTGCTGATCATGGACGAGCCCGGCAACGACCTGGACACCGACATGCTGGCCGTGATGGAGGATCTGCTCGACACCTGGCCGGGCACGCTGATTGTGGTCAGCCACGACCGCTACCTGCTGGAGCGCGTGACCGACCAGCAGTTCGCGCTGATCGGCGGCAAGATTCGCCATCTGCCGGGCGGTGTGGACGATTATTTGGCGATGACGGAGGCGATCAAGGCAGGTCGTGACCCGTTCGGCGGCGATGCCGTGTCGATTCGGAGGAAGGGCGCCGCGGGGGCGACCGGCACTGTGACGCCCGCGGACGACGCGGCCGGCATCGCGGGTGACGCCGATGCTCCGGAACACGGGACACAGTTCGGGAACGGCGGGGCGTCCGGCACCGCGACCGGCGTGACGACGCCGAAGCTGACGGGCAAGGCGTTCCACGAGGCATCCAAGCGCGTCTCACAGATCGAGCGGAAGCTGGCCAAGCTGGAGGAGGAGAAATCCGAGCTTGAGACCCGGATGGCCGAACACGACCCGAGCGACTACGCCGGTCTCAACGAGATGAACGTGCGCCTGCAGGCCATCGCCGAGGAGGCCGAACCCCTCGAACTCGAATGGATGGAGCTTTCCGAGCAGTTGGAGTAGCCGTCACCCCTCCCACGGGTTGAACAGCTTGACGCCGGTGTGCTCGAAATCCTTGACGTTGCGTGTGGCCAGCGTGGCATCGCAGGCCAGTGCAATGGCGGCGATCATCGCATCCTGAGGGGTGACGGGTCGTCCTGCGGCGCGGCGTTGGGCGTAGACGGCGGCATAATGTGGTGCCGCAGCTGCGTCAAACGGCAAGGTGCGAGGAAGGTAGAGGTTTATGAACTGCTGCACGGAGTCGCCAAGCCGCCGCTTCCGTGTTCCTTCGGGCAGCAGGGCTATACCCGTCAGCAATTCGGCCGTGGTGACGGATGTCGTGTAGGCTTCATTCAGCGGAACATGGATGAACCAGTCGACGACACGGCGGTCGGCGTGGTCCTTCTTGAGAATCTCGCTGATGACGTTGGTGTCGAGGATGATCATCGTCGTCACCCCAGTTCAATCGGACGGGCGTCGTCGGTACGCGGGGGAGCGAGCTCTTCGTCGGACTGAAGGGATTCGTCTCCGAGCAGGTCCCACATCTCCTGCACCAAGTCAGAGTTGGACATGATGTCATGCGCCAGAACGCCAGCGGTGAAATCCTCGATGAGCGAGCGTGCCTGGGCCTCCGCCGAACGGTTGTTCTTCTTGGCGATGCGCTTGAAATCCTCGACGACCTTGTCGTCAAGCTTGCGGATGGTAAGCGTTGCCATGATGTGCCCCCTTTGATTGATGATTCAATGATAGCACAATGCTAGCATATCTTCCGCTGTCAGACTGTGCGTGTCTTCGTTCTAGGAAGGAAGGGGAGAGAGGGTGCACGATACCCCTTGCGTAACCTCATATGTGTTTGGTTGCGAATCCGCAACCAAACACATAGTGCGCAACCATGCACGATGGGGGGTGTCCCTATGTAATTTGTCAAGTGCGTCTGGTGCCGGGGTGTGTCGTGT
>SAMEA3387454__coassemble_1854_pt1 | contig 38881 bp, 33 predicted proteins | sample SAMEA3387454__metabat2_high_PE_014 | metagenome-assembled genome bin SAMEA3387454 (sample SAMEA3387454) | Felis catus | biome: Faeces | place: United Kingdom | collected 2012
GCGCGTGCCGTGGTGCCGGCCATCCATGTGTCGACGAGGCCGCGCACAACCGCTTCCTCGACCTGCTGAACACCGACGGCTTCGCACCGTGGTTCTCCACCGTCACGCCGCTGACCGAAATCGGCCTGCTGCCGATCGGCTCCCGTCCGGCGAAGCGTGGTCTGGGCGCCAAGTCCCTCGACGACCTGCGCACCATTCCGTGGATCTTCTCCTGGGCCCAGGCCCGCATCAACCTGGCCGCATGGTACGGCCTCGGCACCGCGTGCGAGCAGTTCGGCGACCTGAACACCTTGCGTCAGGCGTACGAGGAGTGGCCGCTGTTCTCCACGTTCATCGACAACATCGAAATGTCGCTGGCCAAGACCGACGAGCGCATCGCCAAGATGTACCTCGTCCTCGGCGACCGTGAGGACCTCAACAAGAAGGTCCTCGACGAGATGGAGCTCACCCGCAAGTGGGTGCTCAAGATCGTCGGCGACGAATGGCCGCTGCAGCACCGCCACGTGCTCGGCCAGGCCATCCGCATCCGCTCGCCGTACGTGGACGCGCTGTCCGTCACCCAGGTGCTGGTGCTCAAGTCGCTGCGCCGCCGCGTGGACAAGGAGGAGCTGAGCCAGAGCCAGCAGGCCGGGTTCATCTACCTCATCCTGTGCACCGTGTCAGGCGTCGCAGCCGGCCTCCAGAACACCGGCTGATCCGGATAGCGTAAGCGAAGGCCCCGTGGGCGCGGGATCGTCATGTTCGACGACCTGCCGCCCACGGGGCCTTCGTTGTTCCGGATCAGACCCGCACGATCTCGATCAGACGGATCGTCTCGGGATGGCAACGGGGGATGCGCACGCCGATCGTGCCCAAGGCCGCGCCGGTGATGGTGGCGCCCGGACCCAACGGGCCCGACTCCGGCAGAGGATCCCAGTCGCGGCGGGACGCCTCCCGCAATACGTCCTCGGGGTCTTCGGCCGCCGGCCCCGCCCACTTCAGCCGGTAGTGCGCCTTCGGGTCCAGCCCGGGGACGCGCAGCCACACGCCACGGTTGGACGGCGACTCCTCGTATTGCACGTGGGCGATGATCGCCCGGGAGGCGTCATCGGCGATGACGCCGTGCGCCATCACGCCCGGATCGGTTACGTCCAGCCGCACGACGCGCTCGGAGTGCAGGAAGTCGCGTTCCTGCTTGTACCAGGCGATCCACTGCGCGATCCGTGCCAGATCGGATTCGCTGGCCTGCCGGATGTCCCACTCGATGCCGAAGGAACCGAACACGGCCGTTGCGGCGCGGAAGTCCAAGGTGTAGGTGCGTCCGGTCTGGTGCGACGTGGTGGCGGAGATATGCATGCCCATGTATTCGGGGGCCACGGTCTGCACGGTCCACCGCTGGATGCGTTGACGGGACAGGGCATCGGTCATGTCCGAGGTCCAGACGCGCTCGACGTGCTCGATGACGCCCAGATCGATGCGGCCGCCGCCCGACGCGCAGGATTCCCACTGGATGTTCGGGAAGCGCCCGCGCAGCGTGTCCAGGAGGCGGTAGTAGGCGACCGTCTGCTCATGCACGGCCGGGGCGCCGCCGCGCGTGTTCGTGCCGGCTTCGAGCAGGTCGCGGTTGTGGTCCCATTTGACGTAGTCCACATCGTATTCGCCGAGCACGGTGCTGATCTGTTCAAGGACGTGCGCGAAGGCGTCCGGATTCGTCAGATCGAGCACCTGCTGGTTGCGATGCGGCAATGGCAGGCGACCGGTGGCCTGCAACACCCAGTCGGGGTGCTCGCGGTACAGGTCGGAGTCGGGGTTGACCATCTCCGGCTCGAACCACAGACCGAACTGCATGCCGTGGTCGTGAATGGCGTCGGCGAGCGGCTTCAAGCCATCCGGCCAGACGCTGGGGTCGACCCACCAGTCGCCCAGTCCGGCGGTGTCCGTGCGGCGGGCATGGAACCAGCCGTCGTCGAGCACGAACCGTTCCACGCCCAGACGGGCGGCCCTGCCGACCAGGTCCAGCACCACGTCGGGGTCCTGATCGAAGTACAGCGCCTCCCACACGTTCAGCGTCACCGGCTGGCTGGCCGGGTGCGCAGGCAGCGAACGCTCCCAGGCGTGCAGACTGTGCGCCACGCCGTCCAGGCCGTCGTTGCAGGCGGTGATCACGATCCACGGCGTCGTGTACGTGTCGCCGGTGGTCAGGACCACCTCGCCCGGTTGCAACAGCTCACCGGCGAACACCGCGGTTCCGTCCTCGGTGATGCGGTCGACGGCCATCACCGTGTTGCCGCTCCACGCCGGCTGCACGCCGAGCATGGAACCGGAGCCGAAACAGAAGCCTTCGGTGCCCGCGATCAGCGCGGTGCCTTCGAAGCTGGGCTTGCCGCGTCGGAATTCGCGCACCCAGGTGCCGTCGGCGACCCGGTGGCGCTGCGGCTGGCGCTCGTTCTCATGCCGGCCGGTGAAGTCGATGAACTCGCTCTGGTCGTCGCGCAGAGGGACGCAGACCTCCAGCCCGTCGACCACATAGCTGCCGGGGCAGACGTTGGTCAGCGCATGGCGGATGCGCAGGGACCCGCCGACCATGGGTTCGATCTCGGTGGTCAGTGACAGACCGGCGTTCACGTCGTGCGCGGTCATGACCAGCCTGCCGCCGTCGACCGCCGGGACGTGATCCAGGATGAATCGGGGTGACCAGTCCAATCCGGTGGCCACATCGCCATCGTCGGATACGACACGGTGCCCCGCAACGAGGGGCGACCGTACAGTCCCAGCGCGTGCTCCGCCAACAGCGGCGTGCGGCGAGGCGTCTGCCGGGGCAGCCCGTGGTAGGCGGCCGGATCGGTGCAGCTGACGACGGCCAGGACGTCCGGCAGATCGTCGCCGGCGGTGGCGTCGTCCAGGATGATGCGGGTGATGGGGGAGTCAGTGATGATGGAGGGGAACAACATGTCGAGTCCTTGTTGTGATGGCCGGCGGGATGCCGGCCGGTACGGGGGATGCGCCCGTGCGCCGGCCATGCGGTCAGACGCACGGGCACGGGTGAAGGTGCGGTCGGTCCTCACATCTTACTTGACGGAGCCCGCCACCATGCCTTCGATGAAGTAGCGCTGCAGGAACAGATACAGCACCACGATCGGCAGCGCCGCCATCAGTGCGGCTGCGGCGCCGACGCCGAGGTTGCTCGAGTTCGAGGCGAAGAACGAGGCCACGCGCGGGGCGATCGGCTGCATCGACGCATCGGTGATCAGATAGTTCGACAGCGCGTACTCGTTCCACACGCCCACGCTGGTCATGATGACCACGGTGGCGGTGACGGGCTTGAGCAGCGGGAGGATCAGCGTGAAGAAAAACTTCGGTTTGCTGGCGCCGTCCACCATGCCCGCCTCGTCAATCGAGGCCGGGATGGCGCGGATGAACGCCGTGTACAGGAAGATGGCCAACGGCAGGTTGGTGGTGCTCAGCACGAGCACGATGCCCCAGTAGGAGTTCACGCCGCCGATCTGCACCAGGAACGAGTACAGCGGAACCAGGATGGACAGCGGCGGGATCATCATGATGGCCAGGATGCCGGCGGAGACCAGCTTGTTGCCGCGCGTCTGGCGACGGGCGAGCGGGTAGGCGGCCGCCGCGCCGACCAGGCAGGTGATGACGGTGGAGCACAGGGTGATGATCACGCTGTTGACGATGGCCTTGAGGATGCCGCCGTCGGTGATAGCCGTGGCGAAGTTGCTCCATTCGAAGTCGAAGCGCAGGAACAGCGAGCTGGACAGGTCGTCCGACGGCTTCGAGGAGGCGCAGATCGCCAGCCAGAACGGCAGCAGCTGGATCACGCACATGATGATGAGGAACACGTAGGCGAGCCACCTGAAGCTGCGGTGCTCCTTCTTGCCGACGATGGTGACGCCGGGTTGTTCGGTTGCGTTGCTCATGGTCGTTCCCTCCTTAGTTCCAGCCGAGCTTGTCGAGGCCCTTGTTCATCACCGTGGTGACGACGGCGATGATGATGAAGAGCACGACGCCCATGGCCGCCGCATAGCCGGCGTTCTGGTTGTCGAAGTACTGGATGCTGATGTAGCTGGACACCGAGTTGGTGGAGTAGCCCGGGCCGCCGCCGGTCAGGACCTTGATGACATCGAACAGCTTCAAGCCGCCGATGAGGTTCAGGACCACGGAAGTGGTGAACGACGGAGCCAGGCCCGGCAGGGTGATGTTCCAGAACATCTTCCAGCCGCTGGCACCGTCCAGGCTGGCCGCCTCGACCACCGACTGGTCCAGGCCCTGCAGACCGGCCAGGTAGATGATCATCGACGTGCCGACGAACTGCACCGAGTTCACCACCAGGATGATGATCAGGGCGGTGGTGGCGTTCTGGAACCACACGACCTTCTCCAGCCCCAGTGCGGAGAGGATGGTGTTCAGGGCGCCGGTGTCGTATTGGAAGATGAAGTAGTACATCGTGCCCATGATGACCGCGGAGACCAGGGCGGGCAGGTAGATGATGGCGCGCATCAGGTTGCGACCCTTGATCTTGGAGTTCAGCAGCAGGGCCAGGCCCAGACCGAGCACCTGCTGGATGATCGTGGAGCCGATGCCGTAGATGAACGTGTTGATCAGCGTCATGCGGAAGTTCGCGTCACGCAGCATCGTCACGTAATTCGACAGGCCCACGAAGATCTTCTCTAGGTTGAAACCGTCCCAGCTGGTCAGCGAGATGCCGATGCCGGAGATCAGCGGATACAGCGAGAACAGCACGAGCATGATCAGTGCCGGTGCGTAGAAGAGATTGACCGAAGCGCCCTTGAAACGGTCCCGCCACGACTTCGTGGCGACCGCGGGCTCAGCGTTCTTGCCGCTCATTGGTTGTTCCATTCCTTTCTTGCGGGCTCATTGATCAGGACTTGCGACGGTACAGGCTGATGAAGGAGGTCTCCATCTACTGGGCGGCGTCCTCGGAGCTGACCTGTCCGTTGATGATGCTGTCCGTGGTGGTGATCAGCGTGTTCCACATGCCGTTGGGCAGGTGAACACGGTCGAAGATCAGCGTGGTGCCGGTGTTCTCCTCGGTGACCCACTTGTCATAGCTGGACTGCACAACGCCCATCTCCGGCTCGATGGTGGTCAGTGCGGGGGCGTTGTTGACCACCGCGTTGAACACCTGCATATGCTCGGGCTCGGCCATGAAGTCGATGAATTTCAGCGCGTTCTCCTTGGCGGCGCTGTCCTTCGAGACGCCCAGCGCGTAGTCCTCGCCGGTGATCAGGTACGGATCGCCCACGGCGGAGGGGTACGGCATGAAGCCCAGCTTGGCGTCGGGGTTGTAGGCGAGCACGTTCTGCGCGCCGCCGTTCGGGTTGAACAGGAACGCCAGCTCGTTCTGCGCCATACGACGGGCCAGGTCGTCGAACGTGGCCGACGAGTAGTCGATGTTGAAATAGCCGGCGTCGCGCCATTGCGCCAGGATGTCGGCCATCTCCTGACTTTTGCAGCTAAGAAGGCCGTTCTCCCTATCAGAGCTGGGAGAACGGCCTTCTTGCGCTTGCCGTTTTCTGTAGTGGGAACGCCTAGCTCCTCGGCTTCTTCACGGCGGACATCACGGCGTTCATCTGCGCCTTGGTCATGACCCTGCGAGAGAGGTCGACCCCGACAGCCTCGCAGAGGGCGTCGGTGAGGTCGGTGCGGTAGTCGAAGAGCCAGACGTTGGAGTCGAGGTGGTGGCCCGTCATGTTGCGCAGGGCCTCGGCCACGGCGCCCGCGGACGGGCGCGAGCCGGTCGACCTCTCCACGTCGAGCTGCATGAGGCGCATGACCAGGAGCGCCACGTAGCACACGAGGAAGTGGGCGCGTATGTGGGGCTCTGTCCACACGTAGACGGGCCGCGCGTCCAGGGTGGACTTGAGCACCCGGAAGGACTCCTCGATGCGCGAGAGCCCGCGGTAGGCCTCGATGACCTCGCGCTCGGTCCACTCCTGCTCGGAGGTCACGATGCAGCAGTAGCCGTCCATCGCCTCGTCGCGGGCGATCCTCGCCTCGTCGAGCACCCAGTTGTGGTCCGCCGCCTCGCCGGTGGCCCTCACCACCGGGCGGTCCCTGGCGTACCTCGCCGCCGAGCGGGACACGACGCCGGACATGTCGCCGCGCTCGATGGCGGCCCGGCTCTTCTCCACGACCTTGGCGCGCTCGGCGCGCGACCGCTCGAAGTAGTCGCGGCTCCAGAAGGCGACCTCCCTCACGGGCACCAGGACGCGCCTCCTCCCCCCGCCGGGGCCCTCCACGTAGACCGGCTTGTCGGCGACCCTGCTCTTGACCCTGAAGTCGCCGGAGGGGGACGCCGCGTAGCCCTCGGGGTCGAGCACCCACTCCTTAAGCCCCCCGCGCGCCTTGCGCACGGACTGCGAGAACACGAACCCGTTGCCGCCGAGGGTCGCCGCCGCGATGTTCGCCGAGGTGTTGAGCCCCTTGTCCGCCACGACCACGACCCGCTCGCCGCCCAGATCGCGCAGGCGCGCCTTGGACATCATCGGCAGCATGGTGGACATGTCGTTGACGTTGCCGGGGAAGAGCCCGTAGTCCAGCGGCAGCCCGTCCGCGTCGAGCAGGAGCCCCATCTGCACGACCGCCTCGGGGCGGTGCTCCTTGGAGACGCCCTTCTTCCTGAGCCCGCCCTCGTCCTCGCCGTCGACCTCGAACCAGTAGTTGGCGACGTCGTAGTAGAGCCTCGTCCTGTCCCTCGGCCCGCGGGCGACCTCCAGGCTCGCGTTCATGTGCCTGACGACGCGGTCGGCGTGGGCGGCCAGGTAGTCGAGGCTGCGGTAGACGCCGTCCAGCGTGAAGTCGCACCTCCTGGGGAAGCGGCCGCGCGCCTCCCAGGCCGCCCTCTTCGACCCCGGGTCCGAGATGCGGTTCCAGACGAGCAGCTCAAGCACGCGGAAGGGGTCGCAGGAGGTGCGCCTCCCGGCCCTCCTGTTCTCGAAGTACGCCCAGAGCCCCAGGTCGCGGTGGAGGTAGGCCGACGGCACCGCCGCCCCCATGTCCACCCGCCCGTGCCCCTCCTCCCGCTTGTCGATCCTCCGCCCGGGGGCGATCTTCACGATCACGGGCGCCCGGGCCTCCCGGGCGGCCTCGTTCTCGCGGGCGACCTCGGCCCTGAAGTGCGCCACGGGGTCGTCGTAGAGCTTCTCGAGCTCGTCGAGGTACCCGAGCGACCGGACGTGGCGCGTCCTCGTCCTGCCCTCGGCGTCGCGGTAGCCCTCGACGACCGACAGGTAGACCCGGCCGTCCTTCCTCTTCTGCTGCTTCACGAACAAGGCACGCCCCCTGACCTGCGGATACACGCCTCCCATTGTACCATACCAATAACAATAACCAACCGAGAAAGATATTTGAGCTTGACAAAAAAGAGACCCGGAAGGGCCTTCGAGCAGGGGATTCTCGGAACGGGGGTGCGTAGGCGGCTGCAAAACTCGGGAGAGCGCTTGACTGACGGTCCCTGTCGGTCTAGTTTGGATATCAACAGTTTAGTACCAAATATTAAGGAGCGGCAACGGGATGTCAGAGGAGACGCACAACGTAAACTGGCGGCTCATGATCGCCTTCAACCAGTCAAACCGGGCGATCAATCGTCGCACGCGCGCGGCGGGCCTCACCCCCGGCCAGCCGAAGATCCTGCAGTACCTGACGGGAGACGACGGGTGCACGCAGAAAGCCATTGGCGACGGCTGCGCCATCGACAAGTCGACGGTCACCGGTCTTCTGGCGCGCATGGAGGCCGACGGGCTCATCAGGCGCGAGCCCTGCGCGGGCAGCCGGCGCGAGTTGCGCGTGTTCCTCACCGACGCGGGACGCGAGGGCGCGCGGCGGGTGCTTGCAAACTCAGACGACGTGGACGAGGTGGCCCTCGCCGACCTGAGCGCTGCCGAGCGCGCGGAGCTTGCCGACATGCTCGACCGTCTCGCCCAGAACCTCGCGCGCGACAACGGGGCAGCGCGATGAGGGCGGGATCGTTTGGCTCACACCTCGGGCAGCGCTATGCCTGGTTCGCCCTCGGCGTGTGCGCCAACGCGTTCGCCATCGCGCTCATCGCCCACTCGGGGCTGGGCGTCGGCGCCATCTCGAGCGTGTCCTACGTGCTCGCGGCGGCAAGCGGGCTCTCGTTCGGCACGCTCACCTTCGTGGTCAACGCGCTGTTCATCGTCGGCGAGATCGCGCTGCTCAGAAGGGATTTCCATCCCATCCAGGTGCTGCAGCTTCCGACGAACATGGTCTTCAGCGCGATGATCGACGTGAGCTCTGCGGCGCTCGACATCCTCCCGGCGGACACCTGGCCGGCCCGCATCGCGGCGTTTGCCGCGGGCTGCGTGCTGCTGGCGCTCGGCGTTGCGATCGAGGTCGCGCCCAACGTCATCCTGATTCCCGGCGAGGGGATCGAGCGCGCCATCAACGTGGTGAGCGGCAAGCCGTTCGGCACCTGCAAGGCAACGTTCGAGACCGCGCTTGCCCTGTCGGCGATCGCCCTCTCGCTGCTCCTGCTCGGCCGCATCGAGGGCGTCGGGGTGGGCACCGTGATCTCGGCCGTGTGCGTGGGCCGGATCGTGAACGTCCTGAACCTGAGGCTTCCCCTTCTTCGTCACATCGCCTTGCTCGCCCAAGACTCGGTCGGCATGTGAGCCCGGTATATGCAATGGCTCCGGATCGGGCAAACGCGCGGATAACGAGCACGGGACGCGTTTGATTGGGTATACGGGACGCACGACCGCATGCCCCTTATGCTTGACCCGGGCGAGGCGGCGGTGTGGCTGAGCGAGAACTTCGCGCAGCTCGCCGACAGAAGCTCGCTCAGGCTCTCGCCCGAGCCCGAGCGCTGAAGCAATGCGAAAAGGGTCTTGACCGCGGCGCATGCCGTGAGGTCACTCACCTATCACTTACACGGACTCAGTCAGGATGCAAGTGACGTGATAGAACCTGACTTTTGCAGCTAAGAAGGCCGTTCTCCCTATCAGAGCTGGGAGAACGGCCTTCTTGCGCTTGCCGTTTTCTGTAGTGGGAACGCCTAGCTCCTCGGCTTCTTCACGGCGGACATCACGGCGTTCATCTGCGCCTTGGTCATGACCCTGCGAGAGAGGTCGACCCCGACAGCCTCGCAGAGGGCGTCGGTGAGGTCGGTGCGGTAGTCGAAGAGCCAGACGTTGGAGTCGAGGTGGTGGCCCGTCATGTCGATGCCATTTTCCTCTCCCCGGCGCAGAACGACGCCGAACTGGGCGCATTGATTCGGCAGGGCAAGCACATCGCCATCCTGGACCATACCGCGCCAATCAGCGGTATGAAATGCGTATCGACCGACTTCTATCAGGCATCCTATGACATCGCCGCGCATCTGCTCGGCCACGGACGCCGGCGCGCGGCCATGCTGTTCGGAGACGAGGCCGCGTTCTCCGACCAGCGCGTCATGGGCTGGGTGCAAGCCCACCGCGATCTCGGACTGCCGGCAGGACCGATCTACCAGTCGGATTTCACCCGCGAAGGCGCCTATCAGATCACCGCAGACCTTCTCACACACACCGCGCAGGAACGCCCCGATGCCATCTTTGCGGCCTCCGACCTGGAAGCCCTGGGCGCACTGCGTGCCATCCATGAGGCCGGCCTGCGCGTGCCGGAGGATATCGCGCTCATCTCCTTCGACGGCACCGCCGAGACGCTGTACACCTGGCCTCAGCTGACCACCATGAAACAAGACACCATGCAGATCGCCCGCTGCGCCATCGACGCGGCGTTGCGCCCGGACACCGCCCCGGATGTGCAGCTCGTACCGGCCAAGCTGATCGTCCGCCGGTCCTGCGGATGCAGGTGACGGGCCGCCACAGCGTACGCCCCTCAAACCACTCGAATCCTAACATGTTAACGACGAATCCTAACATGTTAGAACTCGTGTTAACGGCGTGATAGCGGAGGCCGATGCCGTATCACCCCTCATTGCCGTCCAGTACATACCGCGATGAAGGGCCGCTGCCTTCGTGCCGGACCTTTCCGGATTCCTCCAACCCCTTCAGCAGCCGATACGCGCTGATATAGGTCAGATTCAGCAGTTCCATCACCTCCGACGTGCTGACGGCACCACCGTTGCGCCGTGCAAAATCCAGCACCATGTCATTGCGTCGCACCGTATCGATATCACGCTGCCTGGTGTACGACACCATCGCATCGGCACGACGATACACCCGCTCACCCAGCACATAGCCGCGCACCGAGCCGTTGCCCGTCGCCTCCACCAGACCGGACTCCACCAGTTCCTCGACGGTACGTACCACGCGGCGCTCCTGCAGATGGGAGAACCCGCACATCTGCGCCAACGTCAGCCGCCGATGTTCCTTCAGCAACGACAGCACGATCAACGCCCACACGCTGAGCGGAGCGCCCCGCCGACGTTCCTCCTCCGCCACCATGCTGACAAACGCCTCATCCGGCACCGACCTGCGCAGAAACAGCACCACCTGCGAGCCGTCCGACTGCGAATAATCCGGCAACGGGCCGCCGGAAGCCAATGCCCCGGCATAGATCACATCGACGCCCCTGCCCGTACGCTCCGCATATCCCGCGGTCTTCAGAATCAACGCGAGCTGCGGATTGCGGGAATGCGGTTGAGCCGTCAGCAACGTCTCCTCGCTCACCCCTTCGATGAAGCCGCCCGGATTAGCCACCGTCAGACCATCATCGTCCACCAGGAACCGCACCGACCCCATCGCAGCGTAATCCCGGTGACAGAATGCGTTCACCATCGCCTCGCGGAACGCCTGGCGGTCAAAATCCGGAATCTCGGTCCTCACCAAGCCACTCATCACCTCATGGCTTGGATTCCACGGCTCCAGCAGCGCGTCGATCCGATCGAACATATCAACCAGTGGCAGCGCGAACGGGTCGACGTTCACGCGCGGCACCGTGCCCGACATCACCTGGAACATCGCCGTGGCCGTCGGCAGGGAACGCCGGATGGCGTCGACGGTCCCGATGGTCAGTAATCCCGCCACGGATGGGCAGGGGCCCTCCGGACCGTCAACCACCAGGTCCAGAGCCTTGTCGAAGTCCTCGTCATCGAATGCTAGCAACGAATTACCGGCATTGGTTTGCCGGATGTGCGCCCTCAACCGGTTTCTGGCCTGCGGATCCAGATCGGACAGCGACGATTCGGGAGCCGGCTGGTCGCTGTAGTCATAGCTGCGCTGCTGCGAGAGACGACTGATGAACTGGGACACGAACAGGGGCACCACCTCCGGCGTACCGTCGGCCTTAAGACGCCGCTGCAGTGTTCTGCCTTTGCTGGTCGATACGATCTGGCTACTATTGCCCACCTCAATGCACACTACCGGAAAACCATGCTCATGCACCAGCTCGACCCTCGCCGCAACCTGCGGGACCGTGCTGTTGAAGATGAATGCCGCCAGACCATTGACATTGCGATGGCCTTCACTGACGCCGGTTACCGTACCGTCATCCTCAACGCCGAGGTACAACGTGCCGCCTTCGGTATTGGCCAGCGCGACCACATTATCCACAATCTCCGTATCGGACTGCGGCCGCGCGACTTCGCCTTTGAATTCCACGCCCAGCGATTCCTGATCAGGTATCATCACAGCCCCCTTACATGTTCGCTATCAACAATCCTAACATGTTAACGGAGAATTCTAACATGTTAGGATTCGTGTTAACGGAGTGATAGCGGAGGCGGGGCGCCGCACGGCACCCTTGAGTTGCGAATGTACGAAATCGGATTATCATAGATGCTGATTGTCCGAACTTTGACAAAGCAAGCCGCAGCGATCACCGATTGCCGCGGCTTTCCTGACGTCAGAGACGGATCGGCATCGGGAACATCGTCGTACAGAACCTCGATTCCAGATAACGCCAACGGATGCGACCGACGCCCGAGTCCCATTCGGACCGGCACGGTGCATACGCCGACAAAGCGTATGCGCCAACACAACACATAACAGGAAAGAGGGGATGGCCATGTCCGACACCGCGGCAACACTGCTGGAACGGTTCAACCGATCCTGGAAGGGCATCGATCGCGTCTACCACGAGATTGCCCGGCGCAGCGGCCTGTCCGACTGCGCGTTCTGGATCCTGTACGCCCTGCGCGACGCCGGCACCGACATGCCGCAGAACGAACTTTCCCAGGTCTGGCTGTACAGCAGGCAGACCGTGTCCTCCACCCTGCGTCAGCTTGAGGAACGCGGACTCATCAACGTCCAGTACGCCGCCGGCAGCCGTCGGGACAAACAGATCAGCCTGACCGACGAGGGCGAACACTTCACCGGCGTATACATCGAGCCGGCCATGCAGGCAGAGAAGAAATCACTGCTGGCCCTTGACGAGCGGGGCCGGGATGCGCTGATCGCCGGCATCGACCGATACGCGGGACTGCTCAACGACGCGATGGAGGCCATATGTCTCCCCGGCCCCGCACCGGTTCGGGACGCCGACCAGCTGGCGGCGGACGGACCGGATACCACGGACGCCACGGACACACCCGACACTTCAAATGACACCGAACCGAACGACTTGAACCAGGAAGGAGAGTAGAACACCCATGAAACTGCTGTTGCGTTTCCTCAAACCGTACAAGGGTCTGATTGCGGCGACAACGCTGGCGCTGCTGCTGGATGTGGCCGGCGCGCTGTTCATCCCGACGATTCTCGCCGAGATGATCAACATCGGTACCACGGAGAGCGGCATCGACCACATCATCACCACCGGCGCGATCATGCTCGCCGTCACCATCGTCTCCGGTACGGCCGCCCTGGCGGGCAGCTGGCTGTGCGCCAAACTGTGCGCGAACGTCGGCCGCGACATCCGCAACGCCATCTACGACTCCTCGCTGACGTTCTCGGACGGGGACTTCAAGGAGTTCGGCACCGGCTCGATGATCACCCGCACGCTCAACGACGTCAACGTCATCCAGCAGGCGCTGATGATCGGCATGCAGATCCTGCTGCCGGTGCCGATCATCTGCGTGATGGGCGTGGCGCTGTCGTTCTCGCTCGATGTGCAGATGGGCTGGGTCATGCTCGCCGTGGTGATCTTCGTGCTGATCCTGGCCGCGATCATCGTGTGGAAGGCCGCCGGCATCTTCGAGAAGCTGCAGGGCTTCATCGACCGCATGAACGTGGTGCTGCGTGAGAACATCACCGGCGTGCGCGTCATCCGCGCCTTCGGCCGCGACAAGCATGAGATCAAGCGTCTGGACAAGTCGTTCACCGACTATGCGAATAATGCGATCCGCGTCAACTATCTGTTCGCGGGGCTCGACAGTCTCACGTTCTTCCTGATGAACATCGCCATCGTGCTGATCATCTGGGTGGGCGGCGACCGCGTGGGCGTGCACGCGATGCAGATCGGCGACATCACCGCGTTGATCGAATACTCGATCCTGATCCTCTTCTACATCATGATGGCCCAGTTCGGCGCGCTGATGGTGCCACGCGCGATCATCTGCATCGGCCGCGTGCGCGCGGTCGTCGAGAAGCAGCCGAGCATCCGCGACGGACAGCCGACCGAGGCCTCCACCCGCGAGGCCACACAGGCCTGGATCGGACAGACCGACGACGGCCGGCAGATCGTGCCGCAACCGGATGCCGCAACCGGTGCGATGATGACACTGGAGGAGATGGCCAAGGCCCGTGCCGCCAACGATCCGCATCCGAAGGTCGCCTGCTTCAACCACCTGTCGTTCCGGTTCCCGGATGCCGAGGAGGACACGCTGCACGACCTGACGTTCTCGTGCCGGCGCGGCCAGACCACCGCGATCATCGGCCCGACCGGATCGGGCAAGTCCACGGTGGCGCGCCTGATGCTGCGCCTGCTCGACGCGACCGACGGGCGCGTGCTGCTACACGGCCGCAACGTCAAGGACATGACCCAGCACGAGCTGCGCGAGCATATCGCCTACGTGCCGCAGAAGGCGTGGCTGTTCTCCGGCACGATCGCCGACAACCTGCGGTACGGCAACCCCAACGCCACCGAGGAGGAGATGTGGCATGCGCTTGAGGTGGCCCAGTCCGGCTTCGTCAAGGAACTGCCGCTCGGATTGAACACCCGTGTGGCGCAGGGCGGCACGAACTTCTCCGGCGGACAGCGCCAGCGCCTGGCCATCGCCCGCGCGCTGACCCGCAAGGCCGACTTGTACATCTTCGACGACAGCTTCTCTGCGCTCGACTTCGCCACCGACGCGGCGCTGCGCAAGGCGCTGGCCGTTGAGGTCAAGGATTCGGCCGTGCTGATCATCGCCCAGCGCGTGAGCACCATCGTGCACGCCGATCAAATCATCGTGCTCGAAGACGGCCACCTGAAGGGCCGGGGCACCCACGAGGAACTGATGCGTGACTGCGAAACCTACCAAAGCATCGCCCGTTCGCAGATGCGGGCCGAAGACCTCGCCGCCTTCGACGAGGCCGCAGACGTCACCGGAAAGGAGGAGAACCGATGAGCACCACCGAACGCACCGACGAGATTCGACCGGAGCAGGTCAACCATGACGGCTCGGCCACCGACACCCCGCGCGATCCGGTCGTGCAGGCCGACCTGGCACCCGACGAGGAGGAGCTGGAGGTTCCCCGCGACCTGAAGGCCACTATCCGCCGCCTGTGGGATTCCGCCCGCGAACAGCACTGGCGTCTGTACGTGGTGGGCGCCGCGCTCGTGTTCTACGTGATCATTACGCTGGCCGGCCCCATCTACACCGCCTATCTGCTCGACCTGCTGTGGGAGAAGGTCCAGGCGGCGTGGAGCGGCGATGCCACGTTCACCATCACATGGATGGACGGCGGCATACAGATCATGGGCCTGCTGCTGCTGTACACCGTGCAGTGGGTGTTCTACTCCACGCAGACCTTCGTGATGGCCAGCTTTGCGGAGCGGCTGAACCTGAAGCTGCGCAACCAGGTGGGCGTCAAGCTCACCAAGCTGCCGCTGAAGTATTACGACGCGCACCAGCCCGGACGCATCATCAGCCGCGTGACCAACGATCTGGACAAGACCAGCGAGGTGCTGCAGACCGGTCTACTGCGTCTGCTGACCGCCGTGGGCAACGTGACCGGCGCCGTGATCATGATGTTCACGATCAACGTGTGGCTGACGCTGATCTTCCTGGTCTTCGCCATCGGATCGTCGTTCGTCACCAAGGTCGTGGCGCACAAGACGCTGGTTCTGGCCGCGGAACGCCAGCGCAGCGTCGGCATCCTGACCGGGCACGTCGAGGAGGCGTACTCGGGTCGCGCCATCATCCGCGCGTTCAATCAGGAGGATGCCAGCTCCCGCCGCATCCATCAGGCCACGCAGGATCTGGCCGACACCACGCGCCGCGCCGACTTCATGACGAACGCCATCAACCCCGCGATCCGCCTGATCACCCGCTTCTCGCAGGTGTTCATCGCGGTGCTGGGCGGCTTCTTCCTGACCACCGGCACGCTGACGATTGGCACCTTCCAGGCCTTCTTCCAGTACATCAACCAGGCCTCCGAACCGCTGACCGAGCTGTCGTTCATGATCAACAGCCTGCAGTCGGCCCTGGCCTCGGTGGAACGTGTCTTCGACATCCTGGACGAGGAGGAGATCGAACCCGATCCGGTCGAGCCGGAGCGTGTGCCCGAACCGATCCGCGGACGCGTGGACTTCGAGCATGTGAAGTTCGGATACGATCCGGATCGTCCGCTGATGAAGGACGTCTCGTTCACGGCCGAGCCGGGCCACCGCACCGCCATCGTCGGCACGACCGGCGCCGGCAAGACCACGCTGATCAACCTGCTCATGCGGTTCTACGAGATCAACGGCGGCCATATCCGCCTCGACGGCGTGGACACGCATGATATGGACCGCATGGACCTGCGCCGCCACTTCGGCATGGTGTTGCAGGACGCCTGGCTGTTCGACGGCACCATCGCCGAGAACATCGCGTACGGCCGGCCGGACGCCACCCGCGAGCAGATCATCGAAGCCGCCAAGATGGCACGCGTCGACTACTTCGTGCGCACGCTGCCCGACGGCTATGACACGCGCCTGTCCAACGACGCGGAGAACATCAGCCAAGGGCAGCGCCAGCTGCTGACCATCGCCCGCGTCATCCTGTGCGATCCGAAGATCCTGATCCTGGATGAGGCCACGTCCTCCGTGGACACGCACACCGAGCAGGAGATCGGCAAGGCGATGGACACGCTGATGCATGGGCGCACGAGCTTCGTAATCGCGCACCGTCTGTCAACGATTGTTGACGCGGACCTGATCCTGGTCATGGACCACGGCACGATCATCGAGCAGGGCACGCACGCCGAACTGCTGGCCGCGGACGGCGCCTACGCCAGGCTGTACAACAGCCAGTTCGCGTAGGATTCGACCGACCACGGCAATACAAACCCGAACGGCCCCCGATTCCCACAGGGACGGGGGCCGTTCGCATAGCATCCGCCGACAATCCGGCCGTACCGCCGATGAATGCCGGGCAAACATCCTCCTGATGAACATCGACAGCGGCGGGTGGTATCATCTCGATACAACGTTGACGCATCCGCGGGGTGCCGCGGGACCGACTGCAACCAAAGGGGAGCGCGATATGGAGATGCAGGACGTCAGGGAATCGACGGCGAACGCGACCTGGAGCCGCATGCTGGCGGGCAACCGCCGGTTCGCCGAAGGCAAGGCCGAGCATCCGTGGCAGGATGCGGAGACACGCGAATCGCTGATCGACCGGCAGACACCGGATGCGGCCGTGCTGGCCTGCTCCGACTCGCGCGTACCGCCGGAGATCATCTTCGATGCCGGGCTCGGCGACCTGTTCACGGTCCGCAACGCCGGCCACATGGTGGACGACGCGGCGATCGCATCGCTGGAGTACGCGGTCGCCAAGCTCCATGTCAGCCTGCTGGTCGTCCTCGGCCATGAGCGCTGCGGCGCGGTCGCGATGGCGTCGGACGGCCTCGACGCCCTGCTCGCCCGGGCCACCGCCGAGATCGAAGACTCCCTGGCGGCGGCCGAGGCGATGGATACGCTGGACGAGCGCATCGCCGAGGACGCGTCGATCATCATGCGTCAGATCGGGTTCTCGGTCTGGCAGGCGCGCGAAGCGGAGCTGGAGGACGCCGCCGACTACGAGCGCGTGCACATCGCCCGCACGATCGAGGAACTGGTGACCCGGTCGGAGGTCATCCAGTCCGCGCTGGCCGACGACCGTCTGATGATCGTCGGCGCGCGCTACCAGCTGGAATCCGGCAAGGTGGAGGTCCTGAGCTTCTAGGCGCCGAGCAGGTCCAGCATCTGGGCCACGTTCCGCTTGCCGAACTCGATCGTCTGCGAGCCGTCGGCTTTCGTGATGACGATGCACGGCACGCTCATCACGTTGTAGTGGTCCTTGATGTCCGGGAAGTGCGCCACGTCATAAGCCTCGGCCCGTACCAGCGGGTTGGCGGCGGCGATGCGCTGCGCGGCGAGCACGGTCTCCGGGCACATCGTGCAGGTCAGCGAGACCAGCAGCATGATGTTCACCGGCACCTTGATCGCGTCGATACGGGACGTCGCGTCGGCATCCAGCGCCTGGCCGGGGCCGGCCGCGTTATACAGGCCCAACACGAACGAGTTGAACTCGTGGCCGCTGGGCACGCCATGGAACGCGAGTCCGGTCGGGCGCACGTCGCCGTCCCCGTCCGCCACGCACATCCGCACGCAGGGCAGCGCCTCGGGCAGCACGCCGGCCGGGTCATACGCCGCATCGGCTGCGGCCGTATGCCGTTCGACGGCGATCCTGCCGCCGCTCAACGCGGCCAGTTCGCCGATGAAGCCGTCAAGCTGCGCCGACAGCGGGGAACCGTCGAGATCCAGACGCAGGGTCACCGGACGCGCCATGCGGCCGAACACCACGTCGAGCTGTTTGCGGATCGCGTCGTTGAAGAAGCCGGACGACTTGCCTGTGTCACTTCCCGATGCCGCTGGAGCAGGGGAGGAGCCGCTGTTCGCGGCGGCGGCCACCGACTCGCGCTCCCGCCGCTCGTATGCCGAATCGACGGGACGCGGCGGCACCAGACCGGTCCGCTCGCTCATCTGCGAGGCGTACCGCTCCAGTTCCACGGCCGCGATTGCGCCGTCGGCCGTCGCGGTGACGACCTGCCGCAGGTTCTTGACGCGCAGATCGCCCGCCGCATACACGCCCGGCACCGAGGTCTCCAGATAGCCGTGCGTGACCACATACCCCTGCTCGTCAAGTTCGACGACGCCGCGCACCAAATCGGTGGCGGGCACGTAACCGGCGAATACGAAGACGCCGAATGTGCCGCCCGCGGACGGCCGCCACGTCTCGACGGCCCCGGACGCCACGTCGCGGATCGTCGCCTCGGTCAGGCCGCCCTGCCCGGCGGTGACGCCGTCGAGCACGGTGTGGTAGCGCACCTCGATCTTCGGGTTGTCCTTCGCCTCGGCGGCCACCGACGCATCGCAGGTGAAGTCGTCCTCGCGCACCAGGATCGTGACCTTGCTGGCGTATTTGGTGAGGAACACCGCTTCCTCGGCCGCGGCGAACCCGCCGCCGATCACCAGCACCTCACGGCCGGTGAAGAACTCGCCGTCGCAGGTCGCGCAGTAGGCCACGCCGCGGCCGGCGTATTCGGCCTCACCCTCGAACCCGAGCTTGCGCGGGCTGGCACCGGTGGCCACCAGGATGCCGAAGGTCCCCAAATCGCCGCGCGAGGTGTGCACAACCTTGACGTCGCCCTCCACATCCAGACCGATCGCCTCGGCGCTAAGGAATTCAGCACCGAAGTCCTGCGCCTGCTGGCGCATCGTGGCCGTCAGCGCCCTACCGCTGGTCGTGCCGACGCCCGGATAGTTGACCACCTCGTCGGTGATGGTGATCTGGCCGCCGAAGTCGGCCTTCTCCAGGATCAGCACGCGGTAACGCGCCCGGGCCAGATACAGGCCCGCGGTCAGGCCGGCGGGGCCGCCGCCGATCACAATCACGTCATAGAGATTCTCGTCCTGGACCATTGCGTCCTCCTTCCATCACCCCGTACCGGTAGTCCGACCGCGACGGTGAGGGGAGACCGTGCATCACGCACCGGTCTCCCCTCGTCATCGGTTGTCAGCCGTATCGACCGCTGTCAGGGGTGTACCCGAATCAGAGCTGGCCGACCAGATCCAGCGTCGGCTCGATGGTCTCGTCGCCGGGCTGCCACTTGGCCGGGCAGACCTGGTCGCCATGCTCGTACACGAACTGCGAGGCCTGCACGCGGCGCAGCAGTTCGTCGGCGTTGCGGCCCACATTCGAGGAGATGACCTCATAGGCCACGACCTTGCCCTCGGGGTTGACGATGAAGTCACCGCGCTCCGCCTGGCCAAGCGCCTCGTTGTAGGTGTCGAGGTCGCGGGCCAGCGCGGCGGTCGGATCGGCCAGCATCGGGTACTGGATCTTGGCGATCTTCTCGTTGGCGTCGTGCCAGGCCTTGTGCACGAAGTGGGTGTCGCAGGACACCGAGTAGATCTCGCAGCCGATGGTCTTGAACTCGTCGTACTTGGCGGCCAGATCCTCCAGCTCGGTCGGACACACGAATGTGAAGTCGGCGGGGTAGAAGAAGAACACCGACCAGTGGCCGAGCACGTCGGCCTTACTCACTTCATGGAAGGCGTCGTTCTGGTAGGCGTTGACGGTGAAATCCGTAAGTTCATGCTGCAGAAGGGTCATTGTCGTTCCTTTCGTTCTGACGCGGGACGGCGTGATCGCACCGTCGCGTCTGCCTTCATCGTAGCCAAGAAAGCTCGGAATTCCAGTCCTGGAACTGTGAGATTGCCCACACGGCCGACCCCCGAACGGCCGGCACCCCCGTTGACGTGCCAATGCCCTAGTGTTGATGACATGTCACTTGGTTTGAACATCCTGCTCATCTTCGTGTTCCTGTTGGTCGGCGCCGTGTTCGCCGGCACCGAGCTGGCGCTGGTCTCGCTGCGCGGCTCCCAGATCGAGCAGATGGAACAGACCGACGCGAGAGGAGCCCGCGTCGCCAAAATCGCCCGCGACCCCAACACCTTCCTGTCCACCGTGCAGATCGGCGTCACGCTCTCCGGCTTCCTGTCGGCATCGTTCGGCGCCTCGTCGCTCGCCCCGTACATCATCCCCGTCGTCCAAGGCTGGGGCGTGCCGAGCATGGTGGCCAATCCGCTGGTCACCGTGGTGCTGACGCTGGTCATCTCCTACTGTTCGATCGTGATCTCGGAGATGGTGCCCAAGCGCATCGCCATGCAGAAGGCCGAGCAGATCTCCCGTGCCGTCGTGCCCGCCATCGACGCGTTCGCGAAGGTCTGCAAGCCGATCATCTGGCTGATCGGCAAAAACACGAACGGCATCGTCCGACTGCTCGGCTTCGACCCGAACGAGACGGAGAGCGAGGTCTCCGACGAGGAGCTGCGCGTGCTCGTCAACACGAACACCAACCTGAGCAAGGACGAGCGCACCATCCTGGATGACGTCTTCGACGCGTCCGAGACGATTGTGGCCGAGGTCATGCGCCCGCGTGCCGACGTGGTCTTTCTGGACGGCGATCAGACGCTGGAGGAGGCGGCCGCATACGTGCGCGAGATGCCTTACTCCCGATACCCGGTGACCGGCAAGGACTTCGACGACGTGCTCGGTTTCGTTCACGTGCGCGACCTGCTCGACGTGCGTGACCCGAACGCCAAGATCGTGGCCGACGTGGTGCGCGAGGGCATCTCCCTGCCCGGCACGTCCAAGCTGCTGCCGAGTCTGTCGCTGTTGCGCAAGCGCGGCATCCACCTGGCCGTAGTCATCGACGAGTACGGCGGCACGGACGGCATCGTGACGCTGGAGGATATGACCGAGGAACTGGTGGGCGATATCCGCGACGAATACGACCTGCCCGAGGAGAAGGGCGGGGAGCACCGCGAAACGACCGTGTTCGTTGACGGCGTGGCCACGATCGAGGGCGGCACCACGCTGGAGGACTTCGAGGACCTGACCGGCATCGAGCTCGCCGACGGCCCGTATGAGACGGTGGCCGGCTACTTCCTGGCCCAGACCGGCAAGATGGGCGCCGAAGGCGACGTGCTGCACTCCGACGACGGCTATGACATGGTGATCACCAAGGTCGACGGCCGCCGCATCGAGACCATCGAGGTCCGCAAGCAGACCGCGGAATCCGACGACTGATCCCGTCCGTCACCCATCGCCCGCACGCAGGCGCGACGCCCCCATTATCGGGGGCACGTCGCGGGGACGGGACGACCGCGGAATCCACGCGCCATCGCGGGCCGACCGTGACGCGCCGGCCGTCCAGTACGTCGTCAGCGTAATCGCCAACCGGGCGGTTCCACGTAGACTGGAACCACCCATACCATCGAGGGAAAGGAAACGTTATGGCATTGACTTTTGTGGTTCCCGGCTTGGATGAGGCCGCTTCGGAGAAGGCCATCGCGATCCTGCAGAACCGGCTCAGCCAGGAGCAGGAGGCCGCGCTGGTGCTCAAGCATGCGCACTGGAACGTGACCGGACCGAACTTCATCGCCGTGCACGAGATGCTCGACCCGCAGGTCGAGGCCGTGCTCGGCATGGCCGACGAGACGGCCGAGCGCATTGCCACGATGGGCGGCGCACCGGACGGCAGCGCCGACGCGATCACCCGCAACCGCACGTGGAAGCCGTTCGATCTGGAAGGCCGCCATTCTACGGAGGAGTATCTGCAGGCGCTGATCGAATACTATGACGCCATGATCGTCGACGACCGCAAGGCAATCGCCGAGCTTGACGAACTGGATCTGGTCAGCTCGAACATCATGCAGGACCATGTGCAGGAGCTGGAGAAGTTCCAGTGGTTCATGCGCAGCCATCTGGCCTGACGCGGTTCCCATATACACAGAACGCGAATCGCACACCGCCGGAGGGTGTCCCGCAATCCATGCGGAGACGCCCTCCGGCGGTTCCGTATCGGCCTACCCCGTCGTATAGCGATTGAGCTCGCGGCGCAGCCGGCGCCAATCCGGCAGATACTGCGTCATACGGCGTTGGAACTCCGCCCCATGCCCGCTGGCCCACAGATGCGTCATCTCATGGACGAGCACATATTCGAGATACTGGGGCGGCAACAGCCCCAGTTGCAGATTCAACCGGATGCGACCGGTCCGCGACGTGCAGGATCCCCAACGGGTCGTCATCGCACGCAATGTGATATGCGTCGGACGTTTGCCGATGACTGCGGACCAGTGCCCCACCAATGCCGGCAGCCGCGCGTCGATCGCCGACGTGGCGCGCTCCCGGCGCTCCGGCGTCCACCACGATGCGGCATCGTGGATGAAACCGGCCGGCTCCCCGCCGCGCGACGCACCGTCCGCGGCCGTGTCCGCCAGACGTTGCCGGGCCTCCCGTATGCGCTGCTGCTGCGCCAGTATCCACGACCGACGTTCACGCGCGAACCGTTCTATCTGCCCGTCGGTCATCCGCAGCGGTGCGGAGACCACGATATCGCCCTGCGGCGGTTTAATGCGCAGATACATGTTCTTGATGGCTTTGCGCGTTACGTGCAGCACCAAACCGTCAACAACCAGCACCTCGGGGTGGGTCGATCGGCTTCGGGCCGTGGCATGGTATGACATGTCCTCCATTGTTCCGCATGCCCACGTCACCCACTGCGACACGCCGGTTGACAAATTACGGCGAACTGGTAAGCTGTCTTTTTGTGCGCGAAAGCGTGCGATAACTTTGGGCCCGTAGCTCAGGTGGTTAGAGCGCATCCCTGATAAGGATGAGGTCGGAGGTTCAAGTCCTCCCGGGCCCACGTAGATGGTAAGGAAGCGGCATAGCCGCTTTTTTCACCTATGGGGCTATAGCGCAGCTGGTAGCGCATCTGCTTTGCAAGCAGAGGGTCGCCGGTTCGAACCCGGCTAGCTCCACCACAAAACCCGCGGAACCACAACGGTTCCGCGGGTTCTTCATATCACGCCGAAATGCCGTGTCGTCATGTCCACGCGACAACACGGCATCCTAGCGGACGCTACGCGCACGTGTTGTCGCAACTGTATGACAACACGGCATGCAAGCGGGCGCGTCAGAAGTCCCAGTCGTCGTCATCGGTTTCGACGGCCTTGCCCATGACGTACGAACTGCCGGAACCGGAGAAGAAGTCGTGGTTCTCGTCAGCGTTCGGGGACAGGGCGGCCAGAATCGCCGGGTTCACATCGCAGATCTCGGCGGGGAACAGCGCCGGGTAGCCCAGGTTCATCAGCGCCTTGTTGCCGTTGTACCGCAGGAACTTCTCCACATCCTCGGTCAGGCCCACGCCGTCGTACAGCGACCGCGTGTACTCCACCTCGTTGTCGTACAGCTCGTTGAGCAGATCGTACGTGTACTCCTCCATCGACGCGCGCTCCGCATCGGAGACCGCCGCAAGCCCACGCTGGTACTTGTAGCCGATGTAGTACCCGTGCACGGCCTCATCGCGGATGATCAGGCGGATCACGTCGGCCGTGTTGGTCAGCTTGGCGTGCGCCGAGAAGTACATCGGCAGGTAGAATCCCGAGTAGAACAGGAACGATTCGAGCAACGTGGAGGCCACCTTGCGCTTGAGCGGGTTGTCGCCCTCGTAGTAGTCGAGCACGATCTGCGCCTTGCGCTGCAGATGCTCGTTGCTCTCGCTCCATGCGAACGCCTCGTCGATTTCGGCGGTCGAGCACAGCGTCGAAAAGATCGACGAATACGACTTGGCGTGCACCGACTCCATGAACGCGATATTCGTGTACACGGCCTCCTCGTGCGGCGTCAGCGCGTCCGGGATCAGCGACACGGCGCCGACCGTGCCTTGGATGGTGTCCAGCAGCGTCAGACCGGTGAACACGCGCATCGTCAGCGTGTGTTCGGCCTCGCGCATCTGCTGCCAGACCGGGATGTCGTTGGATACCGGGACCTTCTCCGGCAGCCAGAAGTTGCCGGTGAGCCGGTCCCAGACCTCAAGGTCCTTCTCGTCCTCCAGACGGTTCCAGTTGATGGCGGTGACGCGGTCGATGAGCTTGAGCGGCTGGCGGGGGATGGAGATGGGTGCCATGGTATGCTCCTAGTTCTTTCTACTGTGCGGTGGGTGGTGGGGTGCGTGCGGTGTGTGATGGGGGACTCGGCGTTACAGCATGCAGCTGACGCAACCGGCGACCTCGGTGCCTTCGAGCGCCTGCTGGCGGATGCGGATGTAGTACAGGGTTTTGATGCCCTTGCGCCAGGCGTAGATCTGGGCTTGGTTGAGGTCGCGCGTGGTGGCCGTGTCCGGGAAGAACAGCGTCAGGCTGAGTCCCTGGTCCACATGCTGCGTGGCTTCGGCGTAGGTGTCCACGATGGCGCGCCAGCCGATCTCGTAGGCGTCGCGGAAGTATTCGAGGTTCTCGTTGGTCATGTATGCGGCCGGGTAGTAGACGCGCCCGATCTTGCCCTCCTTGCGGATCTCGATCTTCGAGGCGATCGGATGGATCGAGCTGGTGGCGTGGTTGATGTAGCTGATCGACCCGGTCGGGGGCACGGCCTGCAGGTACTGGTTGTAGATGCCGTCGCGCAGGATCGCGTCACGCAGCTCCGCCCAGTCACGCGCCGTGGGGATATGGATGCCGCGATCAGCGAACAGCTGCCGGACGCGTTCGGTGCGCGGCTCCAGCGACCGACGGCCATCGGTGTACTTGTCGAAGTAGTTGCCTTCGCCGGCCGGCTTGGCGTAGTCCGACGTGGGGAACGAGGCGAACGCGCGCCCGCGCTCCACGGCCAGGGCGTGCGATGCCCGGTAGGCGTGGTAGGCCACGGTCATGAAATACATGTCGGTGAAGTCCAACGCCTCCTCGCTGCCGTACTGGATGCGTTCGCGGGCCAGGAACCCGTGCAGGTTCATCTGCCCCAGACCAATCGCATGCCCTTCCTCGTTGGCGCGCAGCACCGACGGCACGCAAGCCATCGAGGTCTGTTCGGACACGGCGGTCAGCGCGCGGATCGCGGTGCGCACGGTGGCGCCCAGGTCGGCGTCCATCGCCTTGGCGATGTTCAGCGAGCCGAGGTTGCAGGACACATCGCGCCCGACGTACTCGTAGCTCAGATCCTCACGGAACGTGCTCGGCTCCTGCACCTGTAGGATCTCCGAACACAGGTTGGACATCACCACGCGCCCCTCGATCGGGTTCGCCCGGTTGACCGTGTCCTCGAATACCAGGTAGGGGTAGCCGGATTCGAACTGCAGCTCGGCCAGCGTCATGAAGAACTGCCGAGCGTCGATCCAGGTCTTGCGGATGCGCTCGTCGGCCACCATGCGATCGTATTCCTCGGTCACGCTGATATCGGCGAACGGTTTGCCGTACACCCGTTCCACATCGTAGGGGCTGAACAGCGCCATCCGTTCCTTGCGCTTGGCCAGTTCGAACGTGATGTCCGGCACCACCACGCCCAATGCCAACGACTTGATGCGGATCTTCTCGTCGGCGTTCTCGCGCTTGGTGTCCAGGAAGCGCAGGATGTCCGGGTGGTGCGCGTTGAGGTACACCGCGCCCGCTCCCTGCCGCGCGCCCAACTGGTTGGCGTAGGAGAACGAGTCCTCCAACAGTTTCATCACCGGCACCACGCCGCTGGACTGGTGTTCGATCTGCTTGATCGGGGCGCCCAGCTCGCGCAGGTTGCTCAGCAGCAGTGCCACGCCGCCGCCCCGCTTGCTCAGCTGGAGCGCGGCGTTGATGCCGCGCGAGATCGATTCCATGTTGTCCTCGATGCGGATCAGGAAGCAGCTGACCGGCTCGCCCCGCTGCGCCTTGCCCAGGTTCAGGAACGTCGGGGTGGCGGGCTGGAAGCGGCCCGCGATGATCTCGTCGGCCACACGCGTGGCCATCTGCTCGTCGCCGGCGGCCAGTGCCAGCGCCACGGCGGCCGCACGCTGCGGGAAATCCTCCAGGTATCGGGTGCCGTCGAAGGTCTTCAACGCGTATGACGCATAGAATTTAAACGCGCCGAGGAACGTGCCGAATTCGAAGCCCGACGATTCCACATGCGCATAGAAGCGATCCAGGAACTCGGGGGGGTAGCGGTCGAACACCGCGCCGTCGTAGTAGTTGTTGCGGATCAGGTAGTCAAGCCGCTGCCTGGTGGTGGGGAACGCGATGGTGTTCGCCGCCACATGACCGGTCACGTATTCGCGTTCGGCAGCCTTGTCCTTGTCGAATTGGATGCGTCCCTGTGCGTCGTACAGGTTGAGCATGGCGTTGAGCGCGTGATAGTCGTGCGACGGGTCGTAGGCGGCGTCCGCCGGCGGTACCGTGCCGTTCGTGGTGGTCATGAGTGGTTGCCTTTCGTGAGGAAATCGATGACGCCCTGTCGGACCTTGTCCGCATCCCCGGGCATGCCCATCAGTTCGAAGCGGTAGAGGAACGGGACGCCGCATTTGGCGGCGATGATGGTTCCGGCGGCGCAGTACGCCTCACCGAAGTTGGTGTTGCCGGAGGCGATGACGCCCCGGATCCACGTCCGGTTGCCGGGGTCGTTCAGGAACCGTTTGACCTGAACGGGCACGGCCTTGCGGGGGTCGCCGCCGCCGTAGGTCGGCACCATCAGCACGTAGGGTTCGCGTACGACGAGGGCGGGATCGCCCGCCCTCAGCGGGATGCGGTATACGGCGATGTCGGTGTCCTCGAACCGGCAGCGTGCGACAAATCGTGCGGTGTTCTCGGAGGCGGACGAGAAGTAGACGAGTGCGCTCATGCCGCCACCGCGGCCGCCATATGGGAGGCGGCATGCGACTCCTCGTCATGCCGCTCAGCCAGGGTGCGCAGCAGGTCCGGTCGGTATCCGGTCCACACGCGGTCCCCGGCCATGACGACCGGCGCCTGCCTGTACCCGGCCGCACGCAGCATCGCCGACGCCTCGGTATCGACCGTCACGTCAATCTGCCGGTAGGGCACACCCATACGATCGAGCTGACGTTTTGTGGCGTTGCACTGCGGGCAGCGCGGGGTGCTGTAGACGATGACGGTCATGGCGTACTCCTCGGTTCCTTCTGGATCCTGTCGGTTGATGCGTCCCCTACGGTACCCCGAAAGCCACGCGACGTCACCACTATTTCTAGTGATACATATCACACCGAACCACCATATCTAGTGATTATGGGCGTCATTACCCCAATCCGCCAACCACCTCGACACCCCCGACACGCCCCAGTTCCCCCGTAACGGACGTAAGACCGTTCTGTGCATAAGCCGGCACAAACCCACCGGCTTCCGACGACTTTTCAACTGTGCCAACCCGTCAACAGTTGAGAAGTCGGCGGCAAGAGGCCGATTTCCGATCACAAGTCAACAGTTGAAAAACGCCCGGACGCCATGAACCTTCAATGGCTCATGGCACCCGGGCGTCAGCAAGACACCGGCGGCCGACTACTCCACGTTGGCATGGTTGGCGTTCGCGTCGGCGTCGGAGACCTCATCACGGCGCGAGATCATCAGGCACAGCGCGTCGAGCGCAATGTGCACCGACTGGTCGAACAGCGAACTCAGCAGCTGGACGGATCCGCCGGCCTCGCCCTTGACACGCCCCGGCACCACGATCACCGCATCGGCCACGTCCGCCAACGGCGACTCGGGCTTCGAGGTAACGGCGATTACCTTGACGCCGAGTTTCTTGGCGGCTTCGGCATCCTCCACAGTGTGCTTGGTCTTCCCCGAGCCCGAGATGGCCACCAGCACGTCGCCTTCGTGCATGGAGGGACAGATGGTTTCCCCCATCATGTAGCTCGTATAGCCGATATGCATCATGCGCATCGCAAATGCACGCGCCTGGAATCCGGACCGGCCCTCGCCGGTGGCGTAGACGCGGTCGTTGCGCCCGATCACGCCCATGGCGTTGACCAGGTCACGCTCGTCCATCTTGGCGATCACGCCGTTGATCTCCTCGGCGATCTGATCCAAAATACGGTTCATCGTATATCTCCTTAGTAATTGTCTGTAGTCCCGTTGATGTTCCGCGGCCGTTTCCGGACCTACACCGTCAAATCCTTGCAACGGCGGGCTGCCGCGGCGATGTCGTCGGCCTTGGTGATGGCCGATCCCATGATCGCAATCTCCACGCCTTCCGCCGCCAACCCGGCCAGCTGGTCGGGCTTGATGCCACCTGCGACCGCAATACGACGGATCTGCGGGAACCTCTCGCGGAACGCACGCACCTGCCCGATCGGGTCCGCGGTGGCACCGGAGTCGACCGAGGTGTGCAGACAGTACACGGCGTCGACGAACCCGCCGATTCGTTCGATACGCGCATCGTCGCACTCCAACAGGTCGATCATCATCGTGCCTCGGTGGGCGGCCGCGGACGCCGCGCACGCCTCCAACGTGCCCATCGACGCCGACCCCATGACGGTCAGGTACGCAAACCCACAGTCGTACCCCAGATCGAACTCGTACCTGCCTTCGTCGCAGGTCTTGATGTCGGCGAGCAGCGCCACCTGGCCGCCATAGTCCTCCGTCAGCCTGGTCAGCGCACGCAGGCCGTATTCCTTGGTCAGCGACGTACCGATCTCCACAACGTCGGCGGCATCCGCCACCTGCGCGACGATCAATCGCGCCTGCAGCATGTCGACCCGGTCAATGGCCACCTGCAGCTTCACAGCTCCACCTCCTTGCGCGGCGTGAACGCGATGAACTTCCGCAGCTCCTCCACAGTCGGCAGCCCCTCCGAATCGGAGACGCTGGTGACCTGGATCGCGCCGACGGCGTTCGCCCGCTCCAGCAGCGCATCGTCGTCAAGGTCCTCAAGCAGACCGGTGATCACGCCGGAGGCGAACCCATCGCCGGCGCCGACGGTGTCGACCACGTCCACCACAAAGCTGGGCACCACAACCTCCGTGCGGCCGCCGTCGGCATTGCGCCCGAACGCCACCGAGCCGGTGTCACCGAGCTTGACGATGACCTTGCCGATGCCCATATCCAGATAGTAGTCGGCGATGTCGCGCGGAGCCTGGCGTCCGGAGAACAGCTGCCCTTCGGACAGGCCGGGCAGGAATACGTCGCATTTGGCGGCGAGCCGATTGGTCGCCTCGATCATCGCCTGCTGGCTCGGCCACAGGGTCGGGCGCGGGTTGGGGTCGAAGAGCACCGTCACGCCGTGTGCCTTGGCGGCGTCCACCAAGGCGTTGACGGTTTCATACGTCTGGTCGGTGAGTGCGGAGAAGATGCCGGTGACATGCAGGATGCGCACGCCGGTGAAGTCCACATCGTCCACGATGTCCGGCGTGGTCTTCGAAGCGGCGGAACCGGCGCGGAAGTAGATCACCTTGGGCTCGCCGTCGCTGGAGCGGACCTTGAGCTGGAAGCCGGTGGCCGCGTCCGAGACGCGGCGGATGGCCGAGGTGTCGATGCCGGTGGCGTTCATGTAGTCCACGATGAGGTCGCCCTGCCAGTCGTCGCCCAGCTGCGTGACGTACCCGATGCTGTGCCCCTGGCGGCTGACGCCGATGGCGACGTTGAATTCGGCGCCGGCCATCTGCCGGGGCAGCTGCCGGGCTTCGAGATAGGTTTCGGTGGAATCGGCGATGAGGTTCACCATGGGTTCGCCGATGGTCATGACTTCAGGCATGATGCGCTTCTTTCTGATGCTGTCGATATGGTATCGGTTCGTTTGCGAACGGGATGGGGGTCAGGCGACCGCCTGGCGGACGAGTGCGACCTGTTCGGCGACGCGATCGGCCGGAATCGGGAACTCCAGGAAGACCGGCACGCCCGGGGCCAGCTGCGGCAGCATCGCCCGCCAGTCGATGACGCCGTCCTGCAGCATCGTGGTGGACAGCGCGGCCCGATCCGCCGCCCCGTTGACGTTCTTCAGATGGAAGACGGTGATGTCCGTCAGCAGTTGGGCGAACGCCGCGTCGGCGTCCTCGCCGCGCCAGAACCAGTTGCCTAGGTCGAAGGTGTATCCGATGGCGCCACCGACCTCATGGATATGGGCGAGCGACGCGGCGGTGCAGGACAGGGTACCGTTCTCCGGGGTCTGGTCGTTCTCGATGGTCAGCGTCAGACCGCGTGCGCCGGCGGCACCGTCGATCGCGGCGATCACCGCCGCATCCACGTCCTTGACGTCGCCTTGGTTGAATTTGACGTTCCGGACGCCCATGCGTACCGCCTCATCCAGGAAGCCTTCGAAACCCGGATTGGCCGCGCCGCCGATGGTCAGGGATTCCGGCACCGAGTAGAACAGGTCCAGCCCGTTGGCTTCGGCCGCCTCACGGATGCGGTCGAATTCCGCATCATCCTTGATGTATTCGCGGCGGACCTCGGCCAGGGTGACGCCGTGTCCCGCGATGGTCGGCAGCAGCGCGGACTGCGCGGTGCCGTTGTTGAGTTCCTGCATGTAGACGAGCAGGTTGATGCCGATGGTGGTCATAGTGGCTCCTTGATTGACGTTGACGATGATGTTGGATACGGATCAGAACAGGGTGAGCGCGGCGAGTCCCATGATTGGGAAGGTGCACAGCCAGTAGACCGGCACACCGTTCTTCAGGAAGGTCTTGGGCTCCAGCTCGTTGTATTCCACGGCCCACATGTTCCAGGACTGGGTCACGCAGCTGGAGATGCAGGTCATCGACGGGACCACGAGCATGGCGAACAGGAACCAGACGTCGAAGACGCCCATGCCCATCAGGATGCCGATGACGGCCGAACCCGCGCCGTACAGTTCCAGCGGGCCGCGGAACAGGGCGAGCGGCGCCAGGATGCAGACGGCCAGGCCGAGGATCAGCTCGTTGTTCGGCACCACCGAGGTCAACGCCGGTCCGAAGTCGGCCATGACGGTGACGGCGGTCTGCTGGAAGAACCTCAGCACGAGCAGCATGATGATCAGGCTGCCGATGTCGCCGATGGCGGTTTTGGCGGTGGAGTTGAGCATATCCACAAAGCCCTTGTAGCTCTTCATATGGCCGGTGCCGAGGAAGGCCAGGATGGAGGCCAGGAACAGGGCGGGGACCGAATCCCACTGGAACAGGATGCTCAGCGCCACAGGCACGATCGGCAGCACGTAGGTCCATACCGGCACCTGCGGGATCTCGCCGGTGCGATCGGCGGGGTTGCCCACCTCGTACGGGGTGCCGTTCTTGATGGCCTTGGAGTTGATCAGGATGAAGATGATGACGGCCACCATCTGGATGACCATGGCGGGGATGCCGAAGCCCAGATAATGGCTGCCCCATTCAACCACCTGGCCGTCGGGGGAGTCGTAGTTCTGGTAGAAGGCCGCGAACTGCGCGAACATCACGCTGTTGATCCACATGGCGGCGCCGATCGACAGGGTGAACACCGGCACGGACACGCGCTTGGGCACGCCCAGATGGCCGAGGATCGGGAACAGGATCACGCCGATGGCGATGGCGGAGCCGACGCCGTAGGCGCTGGTGAAGATCAGGCAGGTCACCAGGGCCACGGCGACGGTGGCCAGCACCGGGCTTTTCTCACCGACCTTGGCGGTGCGGTAGGAGATCGAGGCGGCGATGCCGGTATCGACCAGCACACGGCCGAACCATGCGCCGCAGACGATCTGGATGATGGTCGGACCGTACGTCAGGGCCGGCTGCGCGAAGACGTCGTTGATGATGTCGAACGGCTGGCCGACTCCGAAGGCCACGCCAAGGAAATAGATGGCCAGCCACACGATGGTCAGAATGAAGAACCCCACGGTGAGGTTGCCGCCACGCATGGCATAGAACACGAAGCACGCGAACGATGCGATGAGCAGTATGCCCATGATCCAGATAATCACGTTGCCTCTCCTCTCTACATTGAGTGGAACCGGCAGGCCATTGCCGTTTCCATTGTTACATCCATGTATTGTGCACCGATTTCGTTTATCGGTTACGTTAATCGGTAAACAACATGATATACCGCCGACGTTTATCGGTTAACTACGGCGTGTCGCAACTCAACAGTTGACAAAAGGCAGTAACCGCGCCGACTCACTTTCGCACAGCGCCGGTGTATCAGCCGTTGAAAAGATTGCGGGAACAGGCCGGCTTACGCATACAAGTCAACAGTTGACCGACGAGCGGCGGTCGGACCGCCCTGCCATGGGATCAGACGATATGGATCATGCGACCGCGCGCAGGGCTGCTCATCGTGTCGAATCGAATATGCACAGCCGTGCGGGGACATCCACCACGGCATACGGGGAGTCGGAACCGTCATAGACGCGGGCCATCAGCGTCTCGGCCGCCACCCGACCCATCTCGATCGGCCGCTGATCCAGGCACGTGATCCCGAACCCGCAGTACCGGGCCCACAGTTCCTCGGCGAACGCGCACAAGCCGATCCCCTCAGGCAACGGCTGCGGCAACGTCCCGAGCAGGTCACGCATCGTCTCCTCATTGTTGGCGAACAGGCACACCCGATCGCCACGGTAGCGCGCCAGCAACGCCGCCATCATCTCACGCAGCCCGTCGACCGTCTCATACACCGAGATCTCACCATGAAACCGACCGGCCGCAAGGAACGACTCCACGGCCTCACGACGGGCGGTACGCGTGCTGACCCCCTCCGTCGGGCGCGTCACAAACACCACCGCGTCGAATCCCTGACTCTCCAAGTGAGCCATCATCTCGGACACGGCCTGCACATTGGCGGTCTGCACGCCATCGCAGACGGTCGGACGGATGATGCGGTCCAGCAATACCACCGGCTTATGCGTCTCCTCCAGACAATAGGAGGACAGCCAATCGTCGTTGCCGCCGACCGTGTTCACGATCAGACCATCGACCTGCGCATCCAGGAGCGATTCGATGTTGGCTCGTTCCAACGCCCCCTGGTTGTTGGAGTCGCTGACCAGCAGCTGCACGTCACGTTCCCGGCACACCTGCTGGATGCCCTTGAGCAGCAAAGAGCTGAACGGGTTGCCGATGTCGGCGATCGTCACGCCGATCATATGGCTCACGGTGGCCTTGAGCCCCTGCGCCATCCGGTTCGGACGGTACCCAAGCTCGTCAATCACCTGGGCTATGCGGGCCTTCGTCTCGTCGGACATATACCCGAAGTTCCCGTGCAGATATCGGGAGATCGTGGTCTTCGACACCCCCACCGCCGCGGCGACGTCCCCCATGCTGGGCTGCCGATTCGTTTTCGTCCTGCTCATGACTCCCATTGTCCATCATTCCCACGTCATCGCGGAGCATCCCAGGGTAATCAGATGTTGGACAGTTCCGTGGGACTTGCCGCACCACCGCATAGAATATTGCCGTTTGGCAATGACCCAAAGTAGGGAGAGTCTATGTTCACCAACGAATATGTCAAGCGCGTGTATGCCCAGGTGGAGCAGCGCGACGGCGACCAGCCCGAGTTTCTGCAGGCGGTCAGGGAAGTACTCGAAACCCTCGAACCTGTGGTGGCCAGGCACCCCGAGTATGAGGCCAACGCCGTGCTCGAGCGGTTCGTCGAGCCGGAGCGCGTGGTCAAGTTCCGCGTGGTCTGGATGGACGACGAGGGCAAGCCGCAGGTCAACCGCGGTTACCGCGTACAGTTCAACTCCGCTATCGGCCCCTACAAGGGCGGTCTGCGCTTCCACCCGACCGTGACCGAATCGGTGATCAAGTTCCTCGGCTTCGAGCAGATCCTCAAGAACTCGCTGACCACGCTGCCGATGGGCGGCGGCAAGGGCGGCTCCGACTTCAACCCGAAGGGCCGTTCGGATGCCGAGGTCATGCGCTTCTGCCAGGCCTTCATGACCGAGCTGCAGCGCCACATCGGCCAGTTCACCGACGTTCCGGCGGGCGATATCAACGTCGGCGCCCGTGAAATCGGCTATCTGTTCGGCCAGTACAAGCGCATCCGCGACGAATACTCGGGCGTGCTGACCGGCAAGGGTCTGGAATTCGGCGGCTCGCTGGCTCGTACCGAGGCCACCGGCTACGGCCTGTGCTACTACACGCAGGAGGCCCTGCGCGTGCTGCGTGGCGATTCGTTCGAGGGCAAGACCGTGGCGATCTCCGGCTCCGGCAACGTGGCGATCTTCGCCACCGAGAAGGCTCAGGCCCTCGGCGCCAAGGTGGTGACCGTCTCCGATTCCAACGGCTACATCTACGATCCGAACGGCATCCAGCTCGACGTGGTCAAGGACATCAAGCTCGGCCACCGCGGCCGCATCAAGGAGTACGCCGAGCGCGTGCCGGGTTCCGAATACCATGAGGGCTGCAAGGGCGTGTGGACCGTCAAGTGCGACATCGCGCTGCCCTGCGCCACCCAGAACGAGATCGACGAGGAATCCGCCAAGGCGCTGGTGGCCAACGGCTGCACCGTGGTCTGCGAGGGCGCGAACATGCCCTCCACCCCGGAGGCCATTGAGGTGTACAAGGCCAACAACGTGCTGTACGGCCCGGCCAAGGCCGCGAACGCCGGCGGCGTGGCCGTCTCCGGTCTGGAGATGAGCCAGAACAGCTACCGTCTGGCGTGGAGCTTCGAGGAGACCGACGCCAAGCTCAAGGGCATCATGGAGTCCATCGTGGCCAACACCCTGGCCGCCGCCAAGGAGTACGGCGAGGAAGGCGATCTGATGGCCGGCGCGAATATCGCGGGCTTCATCAAGGTGGCCGACGCGATGGTCGCCCAGGGCTGGTGCTGACCTCCGGCATGGCCCGATAGAGCCCGACTACTCGACTAGGGGACTCCCGCAACTTGCGGGAGTCCCCTTTGTGTATAACCGAACCTGATACCCGGCTGCGTCCACGCATAAAAATATCCCGCACCATGCGGTGCGGGATGTCCGATATCGAGATATGCCGATCAGTCGTCGCCAAGGGTGACGTGGATGCCGCCGACCAGCGAACTGACCACGTTATACAGCAGCGCCACGATGGTGATCAGCACCGTGACAATCACGACCTCGATGATCGAGAAGATCGTCACGGCCGACAGCACGGTGCTCAGCGAGAACACGTTCGCCAGATCCAATCCGCTGGCGTCCAGACCGGTGGTGGAGACCAGCTGGGTGATCTGGTCGAACACGCCCACCACATTCAGCAGCGCCCACAGCAGGCCGGCGGCCACAATCTGGATGAGGCCTGCGGCAATCGACAGCATGAACGTGACCTTGGCCACGGACCAGGCATCCACGCGCGTCAGCGACAGGCTCATGCGGCGCGCCCTCGGCGCGGGACGGCGTACCGGACGGGAGGGGATCGCGCCACCGGAATGCTCCCGCTCCTCGCTGATCAGCGGCTGGTTAGAGACGGAACGCGCCACTCGCGGAGCGGCCGACTCCTGCTGGTCGTCCATATAGTCGACGACCTCATCCACCTCGGGATTCTGATCCTCAGGATTCTCACTCATCGTTGCTCCTTGGAAATCAAGCTCTTGTACGTGACGCTACCAGTGTTTCAGGACGATTACTCGCCGTCCGGGCCGGTCTGCACAGTCTCAACAGGCTGGGACTGCCCCTTTTCGGACTGTTCCGGCGCTTCGTCGGTCTCGTCGTCGTCCTGCTCGGCATTGCGGGCGATCGAGATGATCACGTCGCCCTTGTCGGGCTTGGCCAGGGTCACGCCCTGCGTGGTACGACCGGTGCGCTTGACCTCGGACACATCGGAGCGGATCACCTTGCCGGAACGCATGATGGCCATGACCTGATCGCCTTCGTCCACCACCAGCGCACCGACCAGGGATCCACGTTCGTCGGTCAGTTGCACGGCCTTGACGCCGAAGCCGTTACGGCCCTGCAGACGGTATTCGCTGATCGCGGTGCGCTTGGCGAAGCCCTCGTCGGTGACCACCAGCAGATCCTTGTCGGTGTCTCCCCAGACCACATCCATGGCCAGCAGCTCGTCGCCGTCGCGGAACTTCATGCCCTGCACGCCGGCGGTCTGGCGGCCCATCGGACGCAGCTGCTCGTCGTCCGCCTTGAACTTCAGACTCATGCCATGGCGCGATACCAGGATGATGTCGTCCTCGGCGTTGCACAGCGCGGCGCCGATCAGCTCGTCCGCGTTCTCGCCGTTCTCGTCGGCCATCAGGCGCACGGCGATCAGGCCGCCCTGACGCGGCGAATCGTACTCGGCCAGCGCGGTCTTCTTGACCTTGCCGGAACGAGTGGCCAGCACCAGGTACTTGGCGACCTCGTAGTTCGGGATCGACAGCACGGTCTGGATCGACTCGCCGGGCGCGAACTGCAGCAGGTTGGCCACATGCTGACCCTTGGAGTCGCGCGACCCCTCGGGCAGCTCGTACGCCTTCAAACGGTAGACGCGCCCCTTGTTGGTGAAGAACAGCAGCCAGTTGTGCGTCGAGGTCAGGAAGAAGTGATCAACCACGTCGTCCTCGCGCAGCTTGGCGCCCTTGATGCCCTTGCCGCCGCGGTGCTGGGCGCGGTATTCGTCGGCCTTGGTGCGCTTGATGAAGCCGGAGTGCGTGACGGTGACGACCACGTTCTCCTCGGCGATCAGGTCCTCCACGTTCATCTCGCCGGAGTACGGCAGGATGCGCGTGCGGCGTTCGTCGCCGTACTTGGCCACGATCTCGTCGAGCTCGTCGCCCACGATCTTGCGCTGGCGTTCCGGTTTGGCCAGGATATCCTCATAGTCGGCGATCCTGCGCATGAGCTCGTTATGCTCGTCTAGGATCTTCTGCGCCTCCATGTTGGCCAGACGCACCAGCTGCATCGACAGGATGGCATCGGCCTGGACCTGGTCGATGTCCAGGAACTCCATCAGCTTCGGCCGGGCGTCCTCGCGGCCCTGGCTGGAGCGGATGAGCCGGATGACCTCTTCGATGGCGTCCAGCGCCTTGAGCAGACCCTGCAGGATATGGTCGCGCTCCTCGGCCTCCCGCTTCAAGTAGCGGGTGCGGCGTTCGATGACGTCCAGCTGGTGCTTCACCCAATGGCGGACGAACGCGTCCAACGACAGCGTACGCGGCACGCCATCGACCAACGCCAGCATGTTCGCGCCGAAGGTCTGCTGCAGCTGCGAATGCTTGTACAGGTTGTTGAGCACCACCTTCGGCACCGCGTCGCGCTTGAGCACCAGCACCAGGCGCTGGCCGGTGCGGCCGGAGGTCTCGTCGCGCATGTCCGCGATGCCCTGGATCTTGCCGTCGCGCACGGCCTCGCGGATCGACGCGGCCAGACGGTCGGGGTTGACCTGGTACGGCAGTTCGGTGACCACCAGGCACATGCGACCCTTGATCTCCTCGGTGTTGACCACGGCGCGCATGGTGATCAGGCCGCGACCGGTACGGTACGCCTGTTCGATGCCCTTGTGGCCGAGGATGGTCGCGCCGGTGGGGAAGTCGGGACCCTTGATGCGGGCGATCAGCGCGTCCAGCAGTTCCTCACGGCTGGCGTCGGGGTGGTCGAGCGCCCAGTGCACGCCGTCCGCCACCTCGCGCATGTTGTGCGGGGGAATGTTGGTGGCCATGCCGACGGCGATGCCGGAGGAGCCGTTGACCAGCAGGTTCGGGAAGCGAGCCGGCAGCACGGTCGGCTCCTGGGTCTTGCCGTCGTAGTTGGGCACGAAGTCGACGGTGTCCTTGTCGATGTCGCGCACCATCTCCATCGCCAGCTGTGCCATACGGCACTCGGTGTAACGCATGGCGGCCGCCGGGTCGTCGCCGGGGGAGCCGAAGTTGCCCTGGCCGTCCACCAGCAGGTAGCGCATCGCCCACGGCTGGGCCATACGCACCAACGTGTCGTAGATGGCCGAGTCGCCATGCGGATGGTACTTACCCATCACGTCGCCGACCACACGGGAGCACTTGTTGTATCCGCGATCCGGGCGGTAGCCGCCGTCGTACATCGCGTACACCACGCGGCGGTGCACGGGCTTCATGCCGTCGCGCACGTCCGGCAACGCGCGCTCCACAATCACCGACAGGGCATAGGCCAGATACGATTCACGCATCTCCTTCTGCAGGTCGGTCGGCTGGATGCGTTCCCCGGACATCAGACCATAGTCGGTGTCATCGGCCTCCTGAGGGCTTAACGGCTCCATCGAGCCGTTGGGCAGGTGCTGTTCGTCGGCACCCTCGTTCGTGTTCATTTCGTCTGCCACGATGTTCTACATCCCTTCATACTCAGGCATCGATGAAACGTGCGTCATGGGCGTTGCGCTGGATGAACAGGCGGCGGGGCTCCACCTCGTCGCCCATCAGCATGGAGAAGGTCTCATCGGCCTGGGCCGCGTCCTCGATGTGGATCTGCTTCAAGATGCGGTGCTCCGGATCCATGGTGGTCTCCCACAGCTCCTGGTAGGTCATCTCGCCCAGACCCTTGTACCGCTGGATGCCCTCGCCCTTGGGCAGCTGGCGGCCCGCGGCCTTGCCCTCGGCCAGCACACGGTCGCGTTCCTTGTCGGTGTACACGAAGTCGTGCGGTCCCTTGGTCCATTTGAGTCGGTACAGCGGCGGCATGGCCACGTACACGTAGCCGGCCGTGATCATCGGGCGCATATACCGGAAGAACAGGGTCAGGTTCAGCGTGGCGATGTGCGCGCCGTCCACGTCGGCGTCGGCCATGATGATGACCTTGTGGTAGCGCACCTTGGAGATGTCAAAGTCCTCGCCGTAGCCGCCGCCGATGGCGGTGATCAGCGATTCGATGGTGTCGGACTTCATCATGCGGTCCAGCGAGGCGCGCTCGGTGTTCAGGATCTTGCCGCGCAGCGGCAGGATGGCCTGGGTGATCGGGTTGCGCCCCTGGATGGCGGAGCCGCCTGCCGAGTCGCCCTCCACGATGAACAGCTCGCACTCGCTCGGATCGTTGGACTGGCAGTCCTTGAGCTTGTCCGGCATGCCGGCCGTCTCGAAGATGGACTTGCGGCGCGTGTTCTCACGGGCCTTCTTGGCCGCGATGCGGGCGCGGGATGCCTCGATGGCCTTCTGGATGACGTTCTTGGCCTCGGTGGGGTGG
>SAMEA3387454__coassemble_1898_pt1 | contig 32124 bp, 31 predicted proteins | sample SAMEA3387454__metabat2_high_PE_014 | metagenome-assembled genome bin SAMEA3387454 (sample SAMEA3387454) | Felis catus | biome: Faeces | place: United Kingdom | collected 2012
GTTCCGGCGAGACCCCGGACACCACCATCTCCGACCTGGCCGTCGCCAAGAACACCGGCCAGATCAAGACCGGTGCCCCGGCCCGTGGCGAGCGCATCGCCAAGTACAACCGCCTGCTCGAGATCGAGGAGGAGCTCGGCTCCACCGCTCAGTACGCCGGCTACAGCGCCTTCAAGGCCTGCAAGAAGTACATGTGATCGTCGGGCCGTCTAGGCCTGTAACGAGCGCATAGCTTCCCGCCCGCCGCATCCGCGAAGTCGAATGCGGCGGGGATTTTCATGTCTATGACCAGAACGACCCGCACCCGCAGACCAGGCAAGCCCACGGCGAAGGCCGGTCGCGGCAGCGCCGGGCCGATCTCGTTCTTCATCGCCCTGTTCATTGTTGCGTTGGGCGCCATCCAGCTGGTTTCCACGTTCTATACGTACGCGCTGACGGTATCCGACCTCAACGGTCTCAAACGTCAGGAAGCCGCTCTGGAAGCCGAGAAGCAGGACCTTGAGAACGAGATCAAACGATGGGATGACGAGGCTTACGTCACCGCGCAGGCCCGCGAACGGTTGGGATTCGTCTTCCCCGGGGAGCAGGCGGTGCGTGTGCTGCACCCCGAGGCCGTGACCGGTCAGACCGACACCGAACGGCAGCAGGACAACGACGCATCGGACAGTCAGTCGTTGCCGTGGTATGAGGAACTCGCCTACTCCTTCGAACAGGTGGACCGGCAGGACGCCTCCGCGGGAGATTCCGGCGAATCCGCACGGCAGCAGCCGCAATCACAGACCGACACCACAGACACGTCAGGAGAGGAATAAGTGAATCAGAGCGAGGACATCGCCCGAATCGCGGTCGAACTCGTCGACCGTTGCCTGCAGGATCCCGCCACCGACGAAGATATGGCGATTGTGGAACGGCAGCTTGGCCGGTATCCGCGCGGCATGGTGGCCGTCGGCGCGCGATGCGTGTGCGGCAGGCCCCTGGCCGTCATCACGCGGCCGCTGCTGCCCGGCGGCATCCCGTTCCCCACGACCTGCTACCTGACCGGCCCTGAGGCGGTGAAGGCGGCTTCGCACGTCGAAGCCGAAGGCGTGATGGCCGAATACAACGAGCTGCTTGCCCAAGATGATGAGGTGCGGGCCGCGTATGAGCGCGCGCACCGGTTGTATCTGGCCTTCCGGCACGAGCTGGCCGGACGGCTGGGCGACAGCGAGGAGCATATCGAGGGCATCAGCGCCGGAGGCCTGCCGACCCGCGTCAAATGCCTGCACGCGCTGCTCGCCCAGACACTGGTGATGGGCCAGGGGGCCAATCCGATCGGCGACCTGACCCTGGCGCGCATCCGCGGCGAGTTCAGCCCTGACGTGTGCCGGTGTACGGTTGAATAACGGGTGTGCGCGGCACACGGCAGACAACGGTTGAGGGAGGGAAGACGGATATGGCTTCGGTAACGGTGGCCGGCATCGATTGCGGCACGAATTCGATTCGTTTGAAGGTGGCGCGCGTCGACGAGCACGGTATGGAGGAGATCGTCCCCCGTACCCTGCGCGTCATCCGCTTGGGACAGGACGTGGACCAGACGCACCGCTTTGCGGATGAGGCGTTGGAGCGCGCCTATGCGGCCGCGGGGGAGTTCGCCGAGATCCTCAGGGAGCATCCGGTGGACGGCATCCGCTTCGTGGCCACGTCGGCCACACGCGATGCCGAGAACCGCGAACAGTTCGAAGACGCCATGGAACGCATCCTCGGCGTGCGCCCCGAGGTGATTCCCGGCACCGAGGAGGCCGACCTGAGCTTCCTGGGCGCCACCAGCGTGGTCGAACGCGACCTGGAGGCCCCCTATGTGGTGATCGATCTGGGCGGGGGATCCACCGAGCTGGTGCTGGGCGGCGACGGCGTGACAGCGCCGAAGACCGAGGTGCAGGCGGCGTTCTCGATGAACATCGGTTCGGTGCGCATGACCGAACGGCATCTGCATACCGATCCGCCGACCGACGACGAGATCGCCGAGGCCATCGCCGATATCGATGAGCATATCGATGAGGCCTTCCGCGTCGTGCCCGCCGGCAAGGCACGGACCATCATCGGCGTGTCGGGCACGGTGACGACGATGACCGCCCTGACGATGGGACTCAAGGAGTATGACCACCGTCTGGTGGATGGCGTCCGTGTGCCGTTCCCGGACGCGTTCGCCGTCAACGACCGGTTCCTGCGCATGCCGCGTGAGGAGCGCCGCGAATACAGGACCATCCACCCCGGCCGCATCGACGTGGTCGGCGGTGGCGCGTTGGTGTGGAGCCGTGTGCTGGCCCGCATCGGCGAGGCTGCCAAGGCCGATCACGGCGTGGCGATCGACTCGTTCATGGCCAGCGAACACGGCCTGTTGGACGGTATTGTGCTGGATTACGGCAGGCGTCTTCTCACCGCGCGATAATCGTGGCATAATACAGTGTGGCCGGTGCGCCGGCCGTGCCCCCGTGGCGAAATGGTATACGCAGCCGACTTAAAATCGGCCGCTTCGGCTTGCGGGTTCGAGTCCCGCCGGGGGCACTGATACGCGGCTTCGTCCCACGTGATGGGCGGGGCCGTTTTCGTAACCAATGGACCGCCCAAAAGGAGTGCCAGTGTTCAGCATCCTCGATATGTTCTCAATCGGCGTGGGGCCGAGCTCGTCTCATACGGTGGGGCCGATGCGTGCCGCGCACGCCTTCGTGTCCTCGCTGGCCGAATGCGGTCTGCTCGACGGTGTGCATCGCGTGCGGGTGACCCTGTACGGCTCGCTGTCGCTGACCGGATTGGGGCATGGCACCGACCGTGCCGCGGTGGCGGGATTGGAAGGCCATCTGCCCGAAACCGTGGATACCGATCACCTGCTGCATATCCGTGAGACATGCGAGGATGCCGGCAGCCTGGCGCTAAACGGCACACGCGTTATCGGCTTCGATTACGTCCGTGACGTGGTGTTCGACCAGTGGCGGCGCTTGGCCGCCCACCCCAACGGGATGCGGTTCGAGGCGTTCGACGCGGACGGCGGCACTGTGGACGAACAGGTGTGGTATTCGATCGGCGGCGGATTCATCCAGCGCGGCAATGCGGATGACCGACTGGTCGGCAACCATGAACGCGTCACGGCACCATCCGATGCCGGATCCGATGACGAAGCCGCCGGGTCCGATACGGGGGAGTCGCCTGCGGATACGGAGGTGCCGTACCCGTTCACCACCTGCGACGAACTGATCGCCATCTGCCGCCGGCAGGGCATGTCCATCGCCGATGTGGTGTGGGCGAACGAGACCGCGGTCCGCCCCGCCGACGAAGTGCGTGAACGTCTGCTCACGGTGTGGCGCGTGATGCGCGAATGCGTGGCCAACGGCTGCTCCAGCACCGAGCCGGTGTTGCCCGGCGGCCTGGATGTGCCGCGGCGCGCACCGGGGATGTACGCGCGGTTGGCCACCAATGGCGACATCCTCAAACGTGACGCGGGACGCATCGACATCGTGCTGGAATCCTCGGACGCCGCGTGGGTCAACCTGTTCGCGCTGGCGGTGAGCGAGGAGAACGCGGGCGGACGCCGCATCGTCACCGCGCCGACCAACGGCTCGGCCGGCATCATCCCCGCCGTGCTGCTGTATTACTGGCATTTCGTGGACGTGGCCGACGAGGAGGGCGTGATCCGTTTCCTGCTGACCGCGGGGGCCGTGGGCTACCTGTTCAAGCGCAACGCCTCGATCTCCGGCGCCGAGGTCGGCTGTCAGGGCGAGGTGGGCGTGGCCTGTTCGATGGCCGCCGCGGGACTGGCCGCGGTGCTGGGCGGCACCCCGGAGCAGGTGGAGAACGCCGCAGAGATCGGTATCGAGCACAATCTGGGACTGACCTGCGATCCGGTGGGCGGACTGGTGCAGATCCCGTGCATCGAACGCAACGCGATGGGCGCGAACACCGCCATCAACGCGGTGCGCATGGCCATGGTGGGCGACGGCTCGCATATCGTGAGCCTGGATCAGGCCATCGTGACGATGAAGCAGACCGGCGAGGACATGATGGCCAAATACAAGGAGACGTCCAAGGGCGGTCTGGCCGTCAACGTGGTGGAATGCTGACGGCGTTGTGCTAGGCTATGAGACATTCTGTGTTGAAGGAGGTCAAGATGGCAGACAGCATGCCTGTGGTGAACGCCGAGTTCGGCGCTTCGCCCGTTATCGAATTCCCGTCCGACGAGGCCCCGAAGGGTCTGAAGGTCGTGGAGCTGGTGGAGGGCGATGGCCCGATGGTGCGCCGCGGCGATACCGTGACCGTGAACTATCACGGCGTGGTGTGGGGCGGCACCGATCCGTTCGACTCCAGCTTCGTGCGTCATCAGCCGGCGAGCTTCGGCATCGGCGTCGGGCAGGTCATCAAGGGCTGGGACCAGACCGTGCCGGGGCATAACGTTGGCTCCCGACTGGTCGTATCCATCCCGCCGGAGTACGGCTACGGTTCCCGTGGCGTGCCGCAGGCCGGCATCGGCGGCGGCGATACCCTGGTGTTCGTCATCGACATCATCTCGACCCGCTGACGGATATTCGCGAAAAGGGAAGGCGCCGGCATCGATCGGCGCCTTGTCATAGACGGACATGCATGGCGCCGAGCCGTCTTCCGTATTAGACTTGGCTGCCAATGAGTCCGTGCAAAAGGAGGAATCATGACTGAGGAAAAAACGATCCTGCTGACGCAGGAGGCGTATGACAAGCTCAAGGAGGAGCTCACCTGGCGTGAGGGGGAGTACCGCGACGAGATCACCGAGCGCATCGCCGCCGCGCGCGCCGAGGGCGATCTGTCGGAGAACGGCGGCTACCAGGCCGCGCGTGAGGAGCAAGGCAAGAACGAGGGGCGCATCAACGAGCTGATCGTCAAGCTGCGCAACGCCAAGATCCTTGAGGCGCCGGAGGCCGGCCTGGTGGGCAACGGCTCCGTGGTCACGATGGATATGGCCGGCCGCGAGATGGTGGTCGTGCTGGGTTCCCGCGACATCGCCGTGGCCACCGACTATGACGTGATCAGCCCCGAATCGCCGATCGGTGCCGCCATCATGGGCGCGCACGCCGGCGACACCGTGAGCTACCAGGCCCCCAACGGCCGCGAGATCTCGGTGACAATCAAGGACGCCAAGCCGCTGAACTGACACCCATCAATCGAACAGGCTCCGGTGCTCGCCAGTGAACTGCGCTCCGAATCTTGGACGCGTTAAATCATAACCGCTAGGCGGCCTTCCGAAGGGCCTGCTCCCGGAATTCGTCCGGGGTCACGCCCTTCGGCTTGATCTGCCGCCTCGTATTGTTCCAGTGGACGATGTACTCCTCGAGGTCGCGCTTGAACGACTCGAAGTCGTCCCAGTCGCGCCCTCTGGCTTGGCGGCGACGAGCGCCTCCATCATCTCCTCCTGCTGGGCGAGGTCGGGATGCAGAGATATGGAGCGCGCCACGATCTCCTTGCTGCCGAAGTCGTAGGCCGGCGCGAGGTAGGCCTTGCCGAAGGAGAGCTTGAACTCGGTGACGTCGGTCCCCATCTTCTGCCACGGCCCGTCCGCCTCGAAGTCGCGGCCGATGACGTTCTCGAAGATCTCGCCGACCGGGCCCTTGTACGAGTTGTACCTGTGGTAGTCGGTCTCGCGGCGGATGCCGCTGCGCGGCCCCATCTCGCGGATCATCTTGAGCACCGTCTTGTCCGCGATGCGGGCGCCGTCCACGGCCCGCAGCTCCATCGCCACCTGGCGGTGGCCGACGCCGTTGGGGAGCCTGCCGAAGATCTCGGCTACCCGCGTCCGCGGCTCCGGCCTGGTCGGGCGCTTCGGGTGCGTGAGCGCGTAGTGGTACGTGGACTTGGCGAGCCCGGCGGCCCCCAACAGGTCGGCGAGGTCGTGCTGCCCTGAAAGCTCGGCGACCGCTAGGGCCTTCTCCCGGTTCGGGAGCGACTCTCCGCCTTCAGGGCTATCGATTTTTTAGATACGTCACCTGGGCTTCGAGCCGCCTGACCTCGCGCTCGAGCTCCTGCTCGCGGGTCATCGGGGCGGCCTTCGCCCCCGACCCCTCGGCCTGTCCTTCGGCTTCGTCCGGAGCGCCTCCGCACCGCCCTCGCGGTAGAGGCGGCACCACTGCTTCAGCGGCGAGAGGCTCGCTATCCCGTAGCGCGCCATCGCCTCGGTCTCGGCCATGCCGCCGTCGACCACGGCGCTGGCCGCGGCGACCTTGGTCTCGAAGTCGTATCTCGCGTGCGTCTTGCCCATGCTCAGCAGGCCGTCCCTCCCCACGGACCGGTGCGTCTGCTGCCATTTTCTCACGGCCTCCTCCGGAATCCCGAGGGTGCCCGCGACGGATTTGCGCCCGAGCCCCCTCTCGAACATGCCGGCGGCCAGCTCCCTGAGCGAGCGGTCATGCTCAGTCGCAGGTCGATTGACATAAAAAGCCTCCCATCTCTCGGACTTTGATTTCCATGTCCAAGAAATGGGAGGCAGCTCAATACAAGATGCGATGACGTTAAATCTTGAAACGAAAACCGTGATTCGCTCACTTGTCTTTTCATCGTGTGCCCGTACAATACCAACTAAAGGCAACCTGACAATCAAGGAAAACGCACGAAGATGCTGAGAATCGACGAGAACGAGCTGCACTCGCTGCTCCGCGACAGAAGACCGCATATAGGCTCCGGTCCGGTCGTGTCGGCAGCGGCTAACGTCATCGCTGCGATCTTCTACATCCCAACCGTGAACAGTGCGCCGTGCATGCTCGCCAAGATCGGATATGGTGCCTTCGCGATAATATCGTTAATTATCGGCGGATATAATCTTCGCAAATCGATAACCAGCAGATACACCGACGAAGACATGTACAAGGATGTGACCGCGTTGAACAGAAAACTCATCAGAAGCTCAATCGTCGCGGTGACAAGCGCCGACAGACCCAACCAGTACCTTCTCTACCACGACAACGGGTGGGACTGCGACTTCTTCCCCAACCACCGCACCAACGGCGACTACGAGACCGACAAGGCAAATATGGCGGAATACCTCAACCGCGAATACGGTATGGACATCAAGCCATCGAGCCTCCGCCTCGTCGGCACGAACACGAACAGCAAACTGTCCACCGAACACAACGAGGTCCGCGAATACGAATACCGCCTGTACCTGCTGAGACTGACCAGCACGCCAGATACGTGGGATTCCGATGCATTCCGCGTCCTCGACAAGGACTGCCGCATGATGACCGTCGGAGGCATGCTGTCCGATAAGAGGATCAACGAAGTCAACCATGACGTGGTGGCCATGGTGAGGGACTTGGTGTAAGAGGTCCGATATCGCCACGAAAACGCACCTTTACGGAATCCGTAGTTTTGTAAGTCGAGTTCTCGCAGGCGAATGTTACTTACGAGAAGACCCCGCCGAAGCGGGGCCGTTCGTATATGGTCATTGTTTTGCCCAAGTTCCACAGGAGCTGAGCTTGAAATGCTGCCCATCCGTCAGCGTGACCTGCGGGTATCCGCCACCGGGAATGTCGTTATCGATAATGTCGAAACCTCCCTGTCCGGTACTGATCTCCCAATAGCAGCTGCTGGATACCGGTTGCGTGGCACGATATGTTCCTGCTTCGATATCCTGTCCTACGACCCATACGCCCTCGCCGACGCTGTTCTTCTTCGCCTGGTCGACCTGGCCGGTCAGCATTTCCAACTGTTGCGCCATGGTTTCTGCGGAATGTGGGCATAATGTGAGCAAAGAACGGGATAGCGAGAATCCAGGGTTGGTGAATCGTTGATATTCCAGGCTTTATTGCCAGAGGCTGACGATGACCATGTAGATCGCCACCATCTGGCATGCGTACCCGGCCACGGTGCCGCAGTGGAAGATCTCATGGAATCCGAACACGCGGGGCCAGGGGTCGGGCTTGCGCAGCGCGTACACGATGGCGCCGGCGATATAGCAGGCGCCGCCCGCGGCCAGCAGGATCACCACCGGCGGGCCGGCATAGGGGGAGACCCAGAACAGCCACATGAACGCCACGCCGGAGACGCCGAAGACGATGTAGGTGATGGTGTACAGCCAGCGTGGCGCGCTGATCCAGATCACATGCACGATCATGGCGACCGAGGTGCAGGCCCACATGCCGCCGATGATGGCGTTCCTCCAGAACGGCTCCAGGGCGAACGAGACCGGGGTATAGGTGCCGGCGATGAGCAGGAAGATATTGAGGTGGTCGATGCGGCGCAGCACGTCGGTCACGCGCGGCGACCAGTCACCCAGATGGTAGGCCGCGGAGTTGGCGAACAGCACCAGCGAACAGACCATGAACACCGCGCAGGCCCACTTGAGCTGCGCCCCCTGCGCCAGGCAGATCAGCACGATGCCCGCCGCTAGCGAAAGCGGCGCGGCCGCCAGATGAATCCATCCGCGCATGGCCGGTTTGGGCCGGCCGTGCACATCCAGTCTGATCTTGCGTTCCACCTCGGCGGGGGCGATGCCTTCGAGTTTGGCGGCGCGCGCCTCGCCCTTGGCGATGGCGAGTTTGGCCTTGGTCTCCGCCTTGCGGCGGATGTTGTCGGCTTTGTTGCGGGCCTTGACGCGCACGGCGTCGGCCTTGGCCTGCAGGGCCTGCTCGCGCGCTTCGATGACGGCCGCCCGTGTGCGTTCGATTTGCTCGTCGGTATGCCGGCTCATGGGTCCTCCCGGATAATGGTTACGCAACCGTAACCTACGTTATCGTAGGTTACGGATATCGCCGTATTCGGACACGCGCTGGGGTAATGTGGAGCACATGGCTGATTTTTCCGAGATACTGGCGAGTCGTCCCGATCTGGACAACTACGACCGCGAATGGCTGCATCAACTCGTGGCGGACTGGCAGGTCATCGCCGACCTGAGTTTCGCCGACCTGCTGCTCATCGTGCAGAATGGCGACGGCAGGTACATCATCGCCGAGCAATGCCGCCCCTCCACCGTGATGAGCCTGCGTGAGGAGGACGTGGTCGGCAAGGGGGTGGACGAGGACCTGTACGGCGAGCTGGACCTGGCCATGCGCTCGGGGTCCGTGTTCCGTTCCACCGTGCTGCGTACCGTGGGCAAGTCCACGGTATGCAACGTGTATGCGCCGGTCCGGCATAACGGCAAGACCCTCGGCCTGGTGGTGCGTGAGACCAACATGGCCACACGTGAATCGAACGGCCGCTATGAGTCGGAAAGCATCAACGCCGGCAAGCAGTTGTATGAGATGATTCCCCGCGGCCAGTTCCCGTACCGTGATTCGGTGATGAACCAGCGGCATATCGCCCGCGTGTCGGACGGATTCATCGTACTGACCGTGGACGGCGTGGTGCGCTATGCCTCCCCGAACGCCATCAGCTGCTTCCGCCGTCTGGGGTCGTTACGTGCCATGATCGGCCAGTACCTGAGCGAGATCGGCACCCAGCTGTTGCACAAGAACGATCCGGTGCCGGAAACGCTGCCGTTGGTGTTGAGCGGCAAGGCCGCCGTCGATTCCGAACTCGACGCGAACCGTTCCGCGGTCTCGATGCGTTCGCTGCCGCTGTATGACGCGAACGGAAGGACGGGCGGCATCGTGCTGTGCCGTGACGTCACGGAGCTGCGCCGTCGCGAGAAAGAGCTGCAGACCAAGGACGCGGCGATCTCCGAGATCCACCACCGGGTGAAGAACAACCTGCAGTCGGTGTCCGCATTGCTGCGGCTCCAGGCGCGCAAGACCAAGTCCCAGGAGGTCAAGAAGGAGCTGGCCGAGGCGCAGCGCCGCGTGCAGACCATCGCGATGGTGCACGAGGGACTGAGCCAGACGGTCGACGAGATCGTCGATTTCGACAAGGTGATCTCGAACCTGCTGAAGATGAGCGTGGACCTGGCCACGATGCGCGACCAGCATATCGACATCGATTTCATAGGCAAGTTCGGCATGATGCCGGCGCAGGACGCCACGCCGCTGTCGCTGGTGCTCACCGAGCTGATCACCAACGCCATCGAGCACGGGTTCGAAGGCCGTAAAGAGGGTCATATCACGGTATCCGTGGGCCGTGGCGGCAACAACCTCAACGTGGTGGTCGAGGACGACGGCGTGGGTCTGGAACAGGAGAAGAACAACGGCATGGCTCGTTCCTCCGGGTCCGGTCTGGGCACGCAGATCATCAACACCTTCGTCAAGAATGACTTCGGCGGCACCGTGCGTTGGGAGCCCCGACGCGAGGGCGGCACCCGCGTCATCCTGGACATGAAGCTGCGTGCCGCGCAGAACGAATCCTGACCGGCACCTCCCGTGGTCCGTGTCGGATACACGGATACGCTGAGGGGCCTTCCGCCATTCGCGGAAGGCCCCTCGCCATCGGTTGACCGGTCTTAATCCCTCATACCTGCATCTGCATGGCCTGGGAGCGGCGGGCGCGCATGGCGCGACGCTTCAGCGCGCGCCGCTCGTCCTCGCTGAGGCCACCCCAGACACCGTAATCCTGATTGGTGTCCAGAGCGCATTTGAGGCAGGCGTCGATGACCTTGCAGGTCCGGCACACGGCCTTGGCCTCCTCGATCTGCTGATAGGCGGCACCGGTGTTGCCGACGGGGAAGAACAGTTCGGGATCCTTGTCCCGACACGCGGCTTTGGCTCGCCAATCGTAAGCGCTGCTCATGGTTTCCTCGCACTCCTCAATCGCAATATCCGACTTCCGGAACAAACATTATTCAGATAACCACGAAATCATCGACTTTTCAAGAGGTTTCGCCGGGAAAAAACGCAGGCTTGGTGAAGGAACCGGAAGGAACCATGCACTGCACCACGGTGGCCCTGCCGGGTTCGACCAGCACGCCACGGCCGGGTGTGGTCAATTCCTCATGGCCGAATTGGTTCAGCAGCTCGGAGGGGATGCCGTTCATCAGATCGGTGGCGCGGTCGCCGGAGGGAAAGATAAGCCTAGTGCGGAAGAAGTCGGGGCGTTGCAGGCTGTGCGGATGCTCCACCGCCACAACAAGGGCCACGCCCTCCCGATACAGATTGCGCCGTATCCGGTCGGTGCAGGTCTGTCCGCATGTGGGATCGAACACCATGTCCGCGTCGTCGATCAGCCATGCCCGATGCCGCGCGGCCGAATCCCGCCCTGTTCCGGACGGCGGCGGGGGAACCGTGCGGATATCCGCGGCGTCGGCGTATGTCCCGTCGGAGAGATACGTCACCGTCATCGCCACATCGCCGCGCGCACCCCAGCTCGCCGCCAGCATGCGCAATGCGGTGGTCTTGCCCCGGCCCCTGCCCCCGATGATGGCGATGCCGCCCTCCTGCGGTTGCAGGACGACGTCGTGGAAGCGCGCGCCGTCGTCCCCCAGGGCGAACGGCACGCAATCGTGGGCAACGCACGCGCCGTCGCCGCAGGCAACGCGTGCGGGCAGGGGTGCGGTGAACAGCGGATCGGCGGGCCGGGCGCCGTGGAAACGGCACGCCATGCCGATGGCCGCGGTGATGGACCGCGCGTCGGCCGGGGCGCAGCTGCGGATGGGGGTGACGGTGACGCCGTCGTTGCTGTAGAACGCGCCGGGCATGGTCGGAGGGATGCCTGCGGCGGCGGGCGAGCCGATCAATTCCGCGGATTGCATACCGTCACGTACCCGCAGGCACAGGTTCAGCGCCATATTCGACTTCATCTCCGCATGCACCTGGCCGAGGGGATGCTGTGTGCAGGCGATCAGATGCATGCCCAGGGACCGGCCCAACGAGGCGATGCGGATGAACCGTTCGATGGCGTCGGGCAGCTGTTGCCGGAGCACATGGAACTCGTCGATCACGATGATGATGGATGGCTGCGCGTTGCCCAGCCGATCGATGGAGGATACCCCGGCCTCCGCCACTAGCCGTTCACGGCGCTTGAGCTCACGTTCCAGGCCGACGATCGCCCTGGCGGCGTGCCTGATATCCAGATCGTCGACGATGCCCGCCGTATGGGGCAGACCCTGCAATTGGTTGAACGCCGATCCTCCCTTGAAGTCGAGGAACACGAAATGCAGCGTATCGGGAGGGTTACGGACCGCCAACGCCAGACACCAGTTCTGCAGCAGCACGGATTTGCCGGATCCCGTGGTCCCAGCAACCAGGGCGTGCGGTCCCTGCGCGGCGATGTCCAGGGTGGCGATGCCCTCGGCGGTGGTGCCTATGGGCACGTCGGTATGCGCGCCGTCGAGCCAGCCCACCACTATCGGCCGCCACATCACGGGATCATCGCGCAGGCCGAGCGCCGATTCCAACGGCAGCATGGCGATGGCGCCGAAATCGTCGGACGGTCCGGATCGCTCCTCGGGCTGCGGTCCGGATCGGGAGGGGTCGTCGCCGCGGTTGACCATCACCAGGAGCGAGGCCAAACACCCGACCAGCCCCGGCATGATCATGAGCACGAACATCCAGCGTTGCTCCACCGCCATCGCCCCCAGCAATATCAGCTGGGCGATGGCCGGTGCCACGGCCGCGACGAGGCTCAGCCGTCTGGCCCTGAGGCGTCGGCGGTCGGTGGCCCGCTCAGTGGTTCGAGTATGTCGATGGGTGCCCTTCATGCCTTCAGTCTGACCGTTGGCACGGCAGGAGGCAAGACGAACGGGGCGATGTGGTCGAAGGCTATCGGAATCGGCGTGTCGCCGGGGTCACTGGCTCTCGGCGAGGGCGCCCACCACGCCGGGTTCATGCGTGCCGTCGGCCAATGCGGTGAACAGTTCCAGGTTGCGCTGGTCGTCCAGCAGCACGCTGGAACCCACGCCGTCCACGTAGTAGTCGGGGTTGGACCAGTACACCGATCCCGTGATTCCCGATGCGCCGGTGGCGTCGCGGAACGCCAGCGCCATCATCAGCAGGGTGTACGGGTTGGTCTGCTCGTCAACGGTGATGGCGTTCAACGTGGTGTCCGCCACGGACATCACCGTGCCCGGGTTGGAGAGCGTTCCGGAGGATAGCCCCTTGTCCATGATGGCCCCGATGACCTGCCGCTGGCGGTCCCCGCGGCCGAAGTCGCCGGTGGCGTCCGCGTAGCGCATGCGCGAGAAGGCCAACGCGGTGTCGCCGTCGGCCATATGGCAGCCGGCCTGCCATTCCAAGCCGGAATACGGGTCGCTGACATCGCTGTCGTAGCACAGTTCAATGCCGCCGAGCGCGTTGACCACGTCCTTGAGTCCGTTGAACTTGATCTGCGCCACATGGTCGATCTTCTGCCCGGTGATCTGCTCGACCTCGCTGACCAGGGATTGTCCGTCATACAGCTGGCTCACGGCGTTGATCTTCAGGTAGTAGTCGTCAATCGAGACCAGCGAATCCCTGGGGATGGAGATCAGCGAGCTGCTGCCTTTCCGGGGTTTGGTCAGCACCAGAATCGTGTCGGTACGGAACCCGACGATATCGCTGTCGCCGCCTTCACGCTCGTCGGAACCGAGCACCAGCCACGTGGAGGCGGGCGTATCGGCGCGGTCCGTCAGCCAGGGGGTTTTGACGAGTTTGCCGTCGACCCAGTTCCACACGCCGAACAGGCCGAGCGCCGCAGCCAGTATGAGAACAAGCAGGATGCTGACGATGATGCGTCCGATATGCCTGCGGCGGCGTGGAGGCTGCGCGGCCACGGCCATCGTGGCGCCGTAGGCGGCCGCCGGTTCCGCGGCTCGGGCGTTCATGGGGGTATTCGGCACGGTTCGCGGCGGCGTGGCGGGGAATGCGGTTCGTTGCGATGCAGCCGAACGCGAAGACCCCGTGGCCTGACGTGCGGGTTTGGAGGCCGGTTGGAAGCTCTGCGGCATCTGCTGCGCCGGTCCCGTGGACGAGGCGGGTGCCGGGGTGACGGCGGCCGGCTTGGCGGCGCGTTTGCGCGATGGCGGAATGAAACTGGGCGGTGCCGCGTCCACGCCGGAGGAGGACGGCCGGTGGCGACTGGCCGACGGTATGAAACTGGGCGGTATGCCCGGCATACCAGTGTCTCCCTGTTCTTCGGCCATATGTCCCTCCAGTGTGTCTGTCTCCAGTCGTTTTTACACGGTGGAGGGACATTTCAGCGTATCTGCGGGTAATCCTGCGCAGGAACAGCACATTACCGTGTCATGAGACCCGGCAGAAGGTGTACATGATGTACTGGTCGGCCATGCCGATGTACTGCCCGGTGAGCGGGTCGGTGATGGAGCCGGTCTCCGGGTCCACGACGCCGCCCGTGGCGGGGTCGGTGAGCACCTCCTGCAGGGTGTAGGGGTCGACGGAGGTGACCAGTCCGGTGTTCGGATCGGGCGCGGCCTGCTGCGTCTGCTCGGTGCCGGTGTCGGTGCCGTCCTGCGTGGTCTGCTGGGAGGAATCGGCATTCGCGGACGTGTCGGACGGCGTGTCGGAGGCCGTGCCGGACGAATCGTCGGCGGTGCCGTCCGCCGACTGGCCGTCGTCGGATTGGGCCGTCAGCGGCTGGTTGGTCCGGAGTTTCTCCCAGACGGCGCCGGCGGCGTCGGACCAGACGACGCGGGCCGTGGGATTGTAGGGGTCGGCGACCACCGGAACGGTCTGCGCGTACAGATGCGAGGAGTCCAGGTTCTTCAGGCTCATGGCCAGTCCGGCCAGGGTGGCGGCGTCCGCCAGGCCGTCGCTGATGTTGAGCGATTCCAGCGCGGCGCGGGCCAGCTGGTAGAGCTGCGGGCTGTTGGTGAACAGGTTCTTGCTGAGCGCCTCGTTGAGCAACGCCTTGATGAGGTATTGCTGTCGTGTTGTTCGCATGACGTCCGAGCCGTCCGTGCCGGTGCCGTGGCGCATGCGGGCGTACTGCGTGGCCTGGGTGCCGTCGAGGTGCTGCATGCCGCGCTTCAGGTCCAGGCCGGTATAGGTGTCCTGGGTGTCGAACGGGATGCAGATGTCCACGCCTCCCAGCGCGTCAATCATGCTGCTCAGGCCCTGGAAGTCCACCACCACGACCTCCTGGATGTCCAGCCCGGTCAGCGCGTTCACCGCGTTCACCGTGCAGCCCGCCGCGGACGCCAGATCGCCCCCGTAGGAGTAGGCGTTGGCGAAGATCGAGTTGAACTGCACGTAATACTGCGCGGGGATGGTGCCGTTGGCCGTGGAGCAGCTGGGGACATCGACCATGGAATCGCGGGGGATCGAAACCAGATTGATATAGGAGCGGTCGGCGGCGATCTGCGCCACGATCGTCGTGTCCGCATTATGGAGGTTCGCGGTCGAGTCGTCGCTGCCGCCCACGGCGGCGTTGCCGTCGCCCTCGCGGGTGTCCTGACCCAGGAGGAGCACATTGACCGGCTTGCCGGCGTTCACGTCCACCAGCTGGGGCTCGTTGTCCTTGTCGGCATCGTCCGCCTGCACCGGCAGGGTGAACGACCGTTGCTCGATGGTGCTGTTGATATCCACCCACACGGCCGCGGCTGCGGTGCCGACGAAGGTGAGGGCCGCCAATAGGATGGATACCAGAACGGTGCGCACAACGTGACTGATGCGGTATTGGCTGCTGTGCCGTGGATGCGAGGCGATGCTTCCCGCGATGTTGGGGATTGTGCGGTTGGTCCTGCGGTGTGAGGTCACGTCGTCGCCTTCCTGGTTGTGGGTTATGAGCGCCCGTCGCGGTTGAACGGAATAGATTGTAAGCCACCGACCTGAACAATGCCCCAAAAAGGGAATACGGGACCATGATGTTCACCGGATCGGAACACGGTCGCCATGGCGCGAAGGGGCAATATAGCATCAGTATCCCCTAAAAAGTGGTATTGACACGGCTTTTGATTTGACAAATCCCAAGTGACAAGTGTGTAATTTAAGCGAATCGATTGCACACGGCCTAGGCAAGGAGGACAACATGTGGGGGGTCATGGACGAATCCGCCGATGAGCCGCTATCCAAGTTGTGGGGGTTGTTCCAGTCGGGTGACGATCTGTCATGGCAGCATAAGGCGTTGTGCTCGCAGACCGATCCGGAGGCGTTCTTTCCGGAGAAGGGCGGATCCACCCGGGACGCCAAGCGCGTGTGCGCCCAGTGCGAGGTGCGTGAACAGTGCCTGGATTGGGCCATCGAACACGACGAGCGATTCGGCATCTGGGGCGGCATGAGCGAACGCGAACGTCGTAGGTATAAGAAGGAGCGCAGGGGACGGGCGTAGCGCGCGGGCACCCGTTGCGTACACTGGGAGTTATGAATTCCACAGGCAACAGCGACATTCAGCGGATTATCGCCGAGCAGGCGGCGGCCATGCCCTTGCACAAGCGGGCCGTGGACCATACGGTGGCCGCCGTGATCACGGTCGAGGAGGATCTCCGGTTCCTTGGCGACACCATGCACGCCGTGCTGAACCAGACCGTGCTGCCGGGAACCGTGATCGTGGCGGACTGCACCGGGCTGACGGGGCAGCCGGTCCATTCCGAAGTGCCGCTGCGGGACGGGGAACCCGACCAGGCGCTGAGCATACAGATCGTCCGCGCCGCAGGCGCACGTTCGTTCTTCGACGCGGTGATGCGTGGGCTGAAATACGCACGGCTGGAACGCGCCGTGTCCGCGCTGTGGACGCTGCATGACGATTCGAGGCCGGCCGATGCCTGTCTGGAGGCGTTGCTGGAGGCGCGGCGCAATACGCCCACCGCATCGCTGCTCGGTGCCAAAGAGCTGGACTGGAGCGGGGAGAACCTGCATAACGTGGGATCGTATGCCGGCAGGCATCATCTGGAATCCCTGGTGGTGGACGGCGAACCGGACCAGGAGCAGTATGACGGCCGGCAGGATGTGTTCGCCGTGTCCCTGGCCGGCGCGTTGATGCCGCTGTCCACGTTGCAGACCACCGGGGGGACGGATCCGTGGTTCGGCAGCTTCACCGAGGCCGATGACCTGTGCCGGCGCATCTGCCTGGGAGGCGGCCGCGTGGTGGTGGTGTCCACCGCCGAGGTGGCGCACCGGAGGGCCAGGTTCGAGGGCATCCGCACCCATGAGGGCGAGCCGGTGGCTCAGGAGGACGCCTATGACACCGCCATGGGGGTGCTGGAGGCGCAGCAGCGGTATTACTACACGGATATCCGCACGGTGTGGTGGCCGTTCCTATGGATATGGCGACTGCTGCGTTCCGTGGTGATGGCGGTGGTGAGGCTGTCGCGCAAGCAGCCGTATGCGGCGTTGTGCGAGCTGGCGCTGCCCTGGCGCGCGCTGGGCACGCTGCCGGCGGCCGTGCGGGCCAGGAAACGGGTGGTGCGCCAGGGCACGGTGCCGTTGGCGCGTCTGTCGGTGTTGTCGGCGACCCGCCAGCAGATCGGGCAGTGGCGCGACCGCAGCCAGGCGTTCTCCGACCAGCGTGACACCGTGGTGCTCAATCCGTTAGCCCGCGAGCATCTGCTGCGTCGTTCGGTATGCCGGTGGACCGCGGTGCTCCTGGCCGCGATCGTGGCGTTTGCCGTTGTGGCCGGCACACATTGGACGGTGCTCCGTGCGGTGTTCGGCGGGGCGGCCGTCGTCTCCGATGCGTGGGTCCCTACGGATGCCACGTTCCCGCAGCTGGTGGAGGCCGCGACCTCCTCATGGGCGTTCGGCACCGGCACGGGCGTACCCGCGCCGCCCACGCCGTGGCTGCTGGTGCTGATGGTGGCTTCGGTGTGCACGCTGGGCCATGTGGCTGCGGCCACGGCGCTGCTGCTGTTCGCCGCGGCGCCGTTGAGTGTGCTGTCGTTCTGGGCCCTGGCCGGCGTGTTCACCCGTTCGGATGCTGTGCGCGTCACGGCGGCGCTGCTGTGGTTCGCTCTGTCCCTGGGACTGGGATTGTACGACTCGGCCAATCTGCCGATGCTGACGGTGATGGTGTTCCTGCCTGCGGCGTTCGCCTTCGCGTTCCGTGCCGTGGGCATGTACCGGACTGAGGACCCGGTCAGGCCGCACAAGTCGGTGCAGGCCGCCGCGGCGTCGGCGCTGTGCTTCATCCCCGTGGTGGCGGCCGAACCGCAGCTGCTGCTGCCGCTGGTGGTGACGTTCCTGGTGTTCTTCGTCTTCGTGCGTCGGCATCGCGCCACCTTGCTGCTGATCCCGTTGCCCTCCGCTGTGGTGCTGGCTCCGACGCTGGTCAACGTGGTCCGTCGCTTCGGCGACGGGGCATGGCGTCAGCTGTTCGGCGACGCCACCGTACCGGATGCGGCGATCGGCGGGGAGCCGGCGGCGTTGTCCCTGACCGGCGTGCTGATGCGCGCGTTCGGGCTGACCGTGTCCGGCGACCAGCTGTGGCTGCAGGTGGCGGTGCTCGGCGTGTGCGCCGTTGTGGCGGTGCTGGCCGTCGTGTCGTTGGCGCTTCCGTTCGTGCTGCGCGCCTCGCGCATGATGTGGGTGGTCGTGATCGCCGGCGCCGCGGCGGCGCTGCTGTCCGTGCGGGTGGCCACCGGGGCGGGCGATGACGGCGCGGCCGCCGGAACGGCGTTGCCCGGAATCGTCATGTGCCTGCTGGGACTGATGTCATGCGCCTGCATGGTGGCGGGCATGGCCGTGAAACGGTTCGACCCGCTGTCCGGCCAGGGGGACCGGCGGGCCCGTATGCGTCTGACCGTAGCTGGGCGGGCGCTGCTGGCCGTGGTCTTGGCCGCGGGGGTCTGTGTATGGTCGGGGTATGGCCTGACGCGGCATGATGCGGAACTGTCCTCCTCCGGCGGCGGACTGCCGATGGTGGCCGTGGACTATCTGGAACAGAATCCGGCGCACCGCATCCTTGCCGTTGCCGCACGGTCGAACAACCATGTGGAATACGCCGTGATGCGTACGGGACTGGGGGATGTGATCGACAATTCCGTCGGGCAGCGCGCCCAGCAGGTCTCCGGCATCCGCGATGAGGCCGACGAGTTGTTGGCGTCCGCGGCGGCGCGTCTGATGGCGAACGCCGACGCCCAGGCGATCGCCGACATCGCCTCGCTGGGATTCGGGGGCATCTATGTGTCCACCGGCAGCGCGGACAGCGAAGAGGCCAGCGATCAGTTGTCCGCGAATATCACCGCCTCGGACGGCGTGCAATCCGTGGTGAGCAACGCCGACGGCACGTACTTCCGATTCACGCTGATCGATCCGCTGCACCAAGGCATCGACACCGCGCATCAGCGTGAGATTCAGTCCAGCGTCTGGCGTAGGGCTTGGCTGTGGTGCATGGGCGTGGTCATCGTGCTGTACTGCGTGGTGGCGTGGCCGCGGTCGCATCGATATGATTGGGAGGAATCATGACCGATTCTCGTCGACATGCCCGTTCGTCCGCAGCGGGATTGGCGGGCAAGGTGTCGGTTTCCGTGGTGTCCGCGGTGGTGCTGATAGCGCTGATGACGGTATTCGTATGCTATCGGCCGTGGATGGGGCTGGTCGATGACGCCGGCGGCGCGGCCGCGGGCGCCTATGACGTCAGCACGGAACGGATCGAACAGTACTGCCCCGGGCGCATGGCGTTGAAGGACTCGGATTCGTATGGAGACAGCGAGTTCCAGGCATCGTCGGGCAATATCACGTCGTCGGCCCGATACGCCGCGCTCGGATCCGTCTACATGTCCTCGGTGACGCCGATGGCGGACGCCGACGCCGAGGCCGAACGCCTGTCCGACGGCGATGATGCGGATGCCATAGCCGTCCTCTCCGGTGCCGTGGATGACGGCCCGACCCTGTTCGACACCCGTCTGACGGCCTCCGAGGACGGAACCGGTGCGGCGGGCAGCGTCGCGTCCTGGGCCACCGACGGCGACCTGCGTGGTGTGGCGGCGGCGACCTGCGTGGTGCCATCGCTCAGCCAGTCGTTCATGCTGCCGGCGACCGCCACCGGCACCACCCAGGAGCTGGTGGTGTCCAACCCGTCGGATCGCGCCACGGCCGTCACCATGCGGGTATGGGGCAGCTCGGATGGCGAGGCGATATCGCTGACCACGGGCAATACGCTGACCGTCGACGCCCACGGCGAATCCTCGGTCGATCTGGCTGCGGCCGCCTCCGGACAGGACGGCCTGTTCGTCACGCTCGACAGCGACGAGACGCCGGTGGCCGCGGTGGTGCGGATGACGCGGATGGATGGGCTGAACCCCCAGGGCATCGACTACATCACGCCCGTTTCGCAGTCGTCGTCCGATGCCGTCATCCCCTCGGTGCGAGAGAGGGATGCCGTGCGGGTGACGGTGCGTGCGGAGGAATCCGCATCGGTCACCGTGTCATGGCTGACGGCGCAGGGGACGACGGCGGCCGATGAGGGGCAGCTGGACGCCGGTCGGATGACGATGTTCGACCTGGGCGAGGCCCCCGAACATACGCTGGGCGTCGTCATCGAATCCGATGCGGCGGTCAATGCCATGGCCTTTGCCGAACGAGGCGGTGACGACGGACAATCCGACTTCACCGTGGCGCTTCCCGGAACCGCCGCGGCGGCCTCGGCCGTTGCCGTGCCGTCCGATACCCGTGGCGAGTTGACTGTGGCCAATGTCTCCGGGGAACGCACCTCGGTGACGATGCACGCCTATGACGTCGACGGCCGTCATGTGGGGGAGCGCCAGATCGATCTTGAAGACGGCGCCGCCGTCGACCTGGCGGTGACGGACCTCGGCGAGGACGCGGCCGTGATCATGGTGGATGATCCTTCGGAATCCGTGGTGTGGGGCGTGCGATTGTCCCAGCCCGATGTGGACGAGTCCGGGTTGGCGGGATTGACTAACCTGCAGACCACGGCGTTGACGCCGGTCCAGGAGACGGTTCTGTCCCAATCCGATCGTGCGGTGATTCGCTGAGGCGTCACAGACCCCAGTCCGGATCGATCTCCTCGGGACGCCGTCCGTAGAGTTCGCCGATACGTCCGACCAGTTCGTCCCGAATGATCAGCTGCATGTCGAGCTTGGTCCGGGACCGGGATTGTATCGGCATGCGGTACAGCACCACGCGGGCGGGGATGCCGTGCGAGGCGGCGAAGCACTGCGAGGAATTGCAGCGCCGTGGCTCCCATGGGGCGGGGTCGGAGGGCGGCACATCCTCCACGGCGAACTGCAACGGACGGATCAGCTCCGGCCATGCGTCGTTCAGCCGTCGGATCTGCGCGGCGACCATATCGTCGAACATACCGCCTCGGGTACGGTACCGGGGCAGGCGTGCGCCGAACATCGGCGTCCTGATGCCGCGGCCGTGCCTGTTGCGATAGACCTTCGCTTCCCATGGAGGTTGGAACATGGTTCCCACCTTATGCCAAGACACGGCCATTGCGCTACCATACTGACTATGACGTGGTAAGAAAGGAAGCGACGTGGCCCCTATTGACGTACCCTCGTGGACCCAGCTGGATATGGACGCCGTCTGCGCGCGGATCCGCGCCGTCGCGTTCGATCTGGACAACACGCTCGCCCGCTCCCGCAAACCGATGCTGCCCTGGATGGCGGAACGGTTCTCCACGCTCACCACGCTGCTGCCGGTGGCGGTGATCACCGGCGGCCGGTACGGGCTGGTCATCAGCCAGATTCTCGACGTGCTGGACGCCCACGCCGATCGCTCTCATCTGCATCTGATGCCGACCAGCGGAACCCGATACTACCGCTGGGACGGTGATGACTGGCGGTGCGTGTACGCGCATGATCTGGGCGCCGACCTGCGCGATGCCGCCGTGGCGTCGCTGACCGACCATGCCAAGGAACTGGGGCTGTGGCTGGAGGACACGTGGGGGCCGCGCATCGAGGACCGCGGCAGCCAGATCACGTTCTCGGCATTGGGGCAGCAGGCGCCGGTCGAGATCCGCGAACGGTGGGATCCGGATGGTACTAAGCGTGACGCACTCGTGCGCGCCGTTGCCGCCGATCTGCCCGAACTGCAGGTCCGTGCGGGCGGCACCACCAGCGTCGACATCTCGTTGCGCGGGTATGACAAGGCGTTCGCCATCCGCGAGCTGGCGTCGTCGCTCGACCTGCCGGTGGACAGGATCATGTTCGTCGGCGACCGGATGCTGCCGGACGGCAACGATTATCCGGCGGCCGAGGCGGGGAGCCTGGCCGTCCGCGTCACCGGCCCGGAGGATACCGCGCGGCTGTGCGACGAGCTGATCGCCCGCCTGTCATAGGGGAGGGGACACGCCGTCGGTTGCCGCGGCATCGCTGTGGTGCTGTGATGAGATGCATGGGGATTTCGGCATGGTTGGGCGCGATTCGCGATGTGGTGCTGCCACGCGGCTGCGCGGGGTGCGATGCCCCCGACGCCGTGGTCTGCGGCGAGTGCCGGGAGCTGCTGGACAGGACGGTGGCGTTCGACATGCCGGGCACATCCATGGGTCGGGGATACGCGTGTGCGTGGTACAGGGGCGTGGTGCGTCGGGTGATTCTGGGGTGGAAGGACCATCACGACGAGGAATGCGACGGGCCGCTGTCCGAGGCGATGGCCGTGCTGGCCGTCCGGTGCCTGCAGGCGACGGTGGACGGGATGCGTACCGTCCTGGTGGTTCCGGCGCCGTCCTCATCGGCTTCGGTGCACCGGCGGGGACGGCGGCATACCGTCGTGCTGGCGGCTGCCGTGGCGCGGGCGTGTCGGGATATGGGGGTCGATGCGCGTGTGGTTCCCCTGCTCACGATGGACCATGTCCGCGGACGGTCCGTGCAGATGGGCGGAGGTCAGCGCAGCCGGCGCGTCAGCGGGCGCATCGCCGTGCGGCGGCCGGAACTGTGCCGGCACGCGCATGTCATCGTCGTGGATGATATCGTGACGACCGGGGCCACGATGCGGCAGTGCGTCGACGCGCTCCGATCCTCCGGCGCACAGGTCGTCACCTGCCTGTCCGTGGCCTATACGCCGCAACCGGATGCCGCTACGGTTCGGGATTCGGCTGCGCGAGATGATACTTCGGCAGCCTGATCTCGAAATCGGCGCCGCGGGAATCGTCTACCACGGCGACGGTGCCGCCGTGCAGCTGCGCCGCCCATCGTGCGATGGACAGCCCTAGCCCCGTGCCGCCCGATTCCGTGCCCGGACCGGTTTTGCCCTTGACGAAGCGCCGGAAGATATCCGATCGCGCCTCCTGGGGAATCTGCGAGCCGTAATTGACCACGTTGGTGACGATCACGCCCTCATCCTCGTCCTCGCGTGCCTCGATGAGCACCTCGGTGCCGTCCGCCGAATGCTTGAGCGCATTGGCGATGATGTTCGTGAACAGCTGGCGCAGCCGGTCCTGATCGCCTTCCATGCGGATATCCTCCGGAATCAGGACCCGGATGGTGTGGCCATGTCCGCCGTCGGCGATCTCCAACGGCTCGACCGTGTCGTCGATGAATTCGCGGAAGTCGAACCATTCGATCTGCAGGCTGGCGGCCCCCGCCTCCATCCTGGACAAGTCGAGCAGGAAGGCGATCAGATCGGAGAGACGATGGGTCTGGCTGAGGATGCTCTCCAGATTCGCCGGCGTCGGCTCCACGATGCCGTCGGCCATGTTCTCCACCATGGCCTGCAGGGCGGAGACGGGCGTGCGCAGCTCATGGCTGACATTGGCCACCATGTCCCGCCGCATCTGGTCGGCATGTTCCAGTTCCTCGGCCATCTCGTTGAACGAGCGCGCCAGCTGGCCCACCTCGTCGTTGCTGTCGGTGCCGGTGTGCACGCGAACGGTGTAGTCGCCGTCGGCCATGGCCTTCGCCGCATCACGCATCTGACGCAGCGGCGAGGTCAGTCCGCGGGAGAAGAAGTAGGTGATGCCGAGCGACACGATCAGCGTCAACGGCATGGCGATCCATCCGCTCCAGCCGAATTTCAGCAGGAACCAGGCCATGACGAAGGCTATGGCGGTGGAGATGGTGATGATGACCGCCAGCTCCGTCTTCAGCGAGGATAATACGCCAATGGGCCGTTCCGTATGCGGAACGGCCCTGAAACGTCTGGACGGAGTGCGTTTGGCTGTCACTCGTGCTGCTCCTGCTCCGGCGGCTCGAAGGCATACCCCACACCGTGCACGGTGCGGATGGTCTGGGATCCGAGCTTATGGCGGAGCGCCTTGACATGCGAGTCCACGGTTCGCGTGCCCGAGGCGTCGACCCAGTCCCACACCTCTTCGAGCAGCTTCTCCCGGGTGAGCACGGACTTGGGCTTACGCGCCAGCGTGGCGAGCAGATCGAACTCCGTGGGGGTCAGGTGGACGGGCTCGCCGTTCATCGTGACGATGCGCTGTGCGGGGTCGATGACCAGCGAACCGAAGTCCAGCACCTTCTCGTTCTCGGAGTTCTTGGCGATCGCCTTCGCCCGTTCGATGCGGCGCAGCAGCGCCTTGCACCGGGCGATGAGCTCGCGCATCGAGAACGGTTTGGTCATATAGTCGTCGGCGCCCGCGCCCAGACCCGTGACCTTGTCGGCCTCATCGTCACGGGCGGTCAGGATCAGCACGGGGACGGGCCTGGCGGCGACGATCCGCTTGGTCGCCTCCAGGCCGTCCATGACGGGCAGCATGATGTCCATGATCACCAGATCCGGCTTGAGCTGGGCCGCGGCCTGCACCGCGCTGGACCCGTCGGACGCCACGCGCGCCGTCCAGCCTTCGGCCGTGATGCGTTGCGCGATCGCCGTCGCCAGCGTCGGTTCGTCCTCCACCACCAGAACCGTGCGTGGTGTTGCCTGCCGTAGTGCCGTGTTGATCATGGAATCCGCCTTTCAGTCCTCCGGTACCAAGAATACAGCGCCCAGAGCCGGAATCGTGAGCTTGGCGGACCAGTCGCGCGAATGGTACTCCCCGGCGACTGCCTCAAAGGTGCCATTGTGGATGTCCGAGCCGCCGTACTTGGCGTCGTCGGTGGTCAGCGCCTCGCGCCAGCGGCCGCCCTTGGGCAGCGGCACCTGGTAATCCTGCCAGGCGTTGCCGGAGAAGTTGACCACGACCACCATCTGCTCGTCGTCCTTGCCGACACGCATGAAGCTGAGCGTGTTGTGGTCGGCGTCGTCGCTGGTCAGCCACTGGAATCCCGCCGGGTCGAAGTCCTGGCTCCACAGGGCGGGGGAGGCCTTGTACAGGGCGTTGAGGTCGGCGACCAGGCGCTGCACGCCGCGGTGCTCCTCCCAGTTCAGGCAATCCCAGTCCACCGAGGCGTTGTGGTTCCACTCGCCGTACTGGGCGAGCTCGTTGCCCATGAACGTCAGGTTCTTGCCCGGGTGGGCCCACTGGTAGGCGAACAGCGCGCGCACGCCGGCGTAGCGCTGCCAGTCGTCGCCCGGCATCTTGCCGAACAGGGAGCCCTTGCCGTAGACCACCTCGTCATGGCTGATCGGCAGCACGTAGTGCTCCGAATAGGCGTAGACCATCGAGAACGTGATCTCGCCGTGGTGCCACTTGCGGTTGATCGGGGATTCGTGCAGGTACTGCAGCGTGTCATGCATCCAGCCCATGTTCCACTTCAGACCGAATCCGAGGCCCCCGGCGTCGGTCGGGGCGGTGATGCCCGGATACGCCGTGGACTCCTCGGCGATCATCATGATGCCGGGGTTGTTCTTGTACGCGGTGGCGCAGGCCTCCTTGAGGAAGTCGATGGCCTCCAGGAGACGGCGTCCACGCGCAGCGCGTCGACATGGTACTCGTCCAGCCAGAAGCAGGCGTTGGCCACCAGGAAGTTGCGCACCTCGCGGCGTCCGAAGTTGAACACATAGGTGCCCCAGTCCGGGTGCTCTCCGCGCATCGGATCGGGATCCTCGTACAGCGGCGTGCCGTCGAAGCGGCCGAGCGCGAAGCCGTCCTTCGGGAAGTGGGCGGGTACCCAGTCCATGATCACGCCGATGCCGGCCTGATGCAGCTTGTCGACCAGATACTTGAAGTCGTCCGGGCCGCCCTGGCGCGAATCCACCGCGTAGTAGCCGGTGACCTGGTAGCCCCACGATCCGGCGAACGGGTGCTCGGCTAACGGCATGAACTCCACGTGGGTGAAGCCTTCCTTGGACACGTACTCGACCAGCTCGTCGGCCAGACCGCGGTAGTCCAGTCCCTGACGCCAGCTGCCGGCGTGCACCTCGTAGATGCTGACCGGGCCGTCATGCGGGTTGGTGGCGCGGCGATGCTCCATCCAGGCGTCGTCATCCCATTCGTGCGTCGATTCGACGACGATCGAGCCGGTGCGCGGCGGCACCTCGTGCGAGCGTTCCATCGGATCGGCCTTCATCACCCATTCGCCGCTGGCGTTGAGGATCTGGTACTTGTAGATCTCCCCGGCCTGCACGCCCGGGATGAACAGCTCCCACACGCCGGAGGAACCCAGTTCGCGCATGGCGTGATGGCGGCCGTCCCAGCTGTTGAAGTTGCCGACCACCCGCACGGCGTGGGCGTTCGGGGCCCAGACGGAGAACGAGGTGCCGACCAGCTGCTCGCCGGGGGTGCCGTCCGCCCCGCCCATCGGGTCGTCGAAGCGCCGGACATGGGCGCCCAGAGCCTCCCACAGGCGCTCATGGCGTCCCTCGCCGAACAGGTAGGTGTCCATCTCCCCGAGCGTGGGCAGGTAGCGGTACGGGTCGTCCTCCACGATCGCCGGGCCGTCCTCATAGCAGGTGCGCACGCGGTAGTCGGGAACAGCATGCCCCGTTTCGGTCGCCACGGCCGGGATGACGGCCATGAACACGCCGTTGTATTCGTGGGATGCCTCGTATTCGCCGTCCTGGGTGACGATGGTGACGGTTTTGGCCAGCGGGCGCAGGACGCGCACGGTGACGCAGTCCTCATGCTCGCCGATGCCCAGATGGCCACCGAGCACTTCGTGGGGGTTGTAGAATTCGGCGTTGCTCACCGAATCGAGCACTCCCTGATTGACAGGTACAGCGACAATATCTTCATTGATGTTATTGGTCATAGCAAAAGTGTACGCATGGAATGGTCCATTGTGGCGACATATGTCGAAAAAAACGGGAAAATGGGTGAGTCCACGCCATACGGCATAATTATTCGAGTTTTGCGTACCTATTCACGGAGGATTCATGGGTTACAAGGTCGGCGATATGGTCGTCTATCCGCGTCACGGCGCCGCGAAGGTGGAGGCCATCACCGAACGGACGGTGCGGGGCGTCACCCGCGAGTACCTGCAGCTGTCGGTGCTGTCTTCGGATGGTCTGGTCATCAACGTGCCGGTCGACAATGTCAAGAAGGTGGGGGTGCGTGACATCGTCGACGCGAACGAGGTCTCCAAGGTGTTCGAGATCCTGCGCACGCCGATCATCGAGAAGGAGATGAACTGGTCGCGCCGCTACAAGCTGAACGTGGAGAAGATCGCCACCGGTGACGTGAACAAGATCGCCGAGGTGGTGCGTGACCTGGCCCAGCGTGACGTGGACGAGCACGGGCTGTCCGCGGGGGAGAAGCGCATGCTGACCCGCGCCCGCAGCATCCTGACCTCGGAGATCGCGCTGTCGGAGAAGATCGAGGAATCGGAGGCCCAGCGTCTGCTCGACGTCAACCTGGGCTACGAGCAGCCGCAGCCCGGCGACGAGGCCCACCATACCGAGGCTCCCGAGGAGGCGGCGCAGGATACGCTGGCCCGTCTGGAGGCCGAGGGCAAGAAGTTGAAGAAGAAGTGATCGGCGCCGCCATGCGCATCGGCCAGGGGTTCGATGCCCACCGGTTCGCCGCTCCCGATGCCGACCGGCCGCTGTGGCTGGCCTGTCTGCCGTGGGATGGTACCGGCATCGAGGGCGATTCGGATGGCGATGTCGCCGCGCACGCGCTGATCGATGCGCTGCTGTCCGCCGCGGGACTGGGCGACATCGGCTCCCTGTTCGGCGTGGGATCCGATTCCGCCGGTGCCGGGCAGCACGGAGGGGCCATGCTGCGCCATACCGCATCGGTATTGGCGGAACACGGGTTTGCGCCGGCGTCGGCCAGCGTGGTGATCATCGGCAACCGCCCCAAGATCGGTCCCAGACGCGTGCAGGCCGAACAGGCCTTGTCCGCTGCGGTGGGCTGTCCGGTATCGGTGACGGCCACCACCACCGACGGCATGGGGTTCACCGGCGCCGGCCAGGGCGTGGCCGCGATAGCCAACGCACTGGTGGCGGAAACCGGGCGATGACCTGCACGGCCCCGGATCGTGGCCGGATCAACGGCGCTTGCGCAGCGCCGCCACACCTCGTGCCACGGCCCAGAACGCCGTGGACAACGCCACAATGATGAAGCTCGGCGGCGCCGGGAACATGGCAGACAACACCAGGCCGCCCCAGATGGCCGCCAGGCACAGCGCCGTGGCCATGACCATGGCCCGGAACGGCGAGCGCGCGATGATGTTGGCCGCAGCCGCCGGGGTGATGACCAGCGCGAAGATCAGCAGGGTGCCGACCGCGGGCACGGCTATGGTGATGACGCCGGCCATGATGGCCATGAATGCGATGTTCATCACGCCGATCGGCACGCCCTTGGCCTGCGCCACCTGTTCGTCCAGCGAGCTGAACAGGAGCGGGCGGTAGATGACGGCCAACACCGCCAGCAGGATGACGTCGAACACCAGGAATCCGATGATCTGCCCGGTGGTGATGGTCAGGATCGAACCGAACAGGATCGATTGCATCTGCTGGGAGGCGGAGCTGGACAACCTGGCGAAGAACAGGCCCAGACCGGTGGCGAAGGCCAGCACGGTGCCGGTGGCGATCTCCCGCTGCGAGGCGCGTTTGCCGAGCGCGCCGATGACCAGCGCGCCGCCCAACGCGAAAACGCCCAGCCCCAGCGAGACCGGCAGGCCGAGCAGCACCGCGCCGGTGGCCCCAGGCAGCCCGATATGGGCCAGGGCATGCGCGGCGAATGTGGAGTGCCGTGCGATGGTGAAGTAGCCCATCACGCCGGCGGCCAGGGATATGGCCAGACCCGCCAGGAAGGCGTTGGTCATGAACGGGGCGGACAGGGTATCGAGCCAGTTCGGGTCGAATGCGAATTGAATGCCGTTCAACGGGATCCTCCCTCATGGCGGTGCAGCGCCGCCAGCTCGATGGGGTCGTGGGTGTCCTGGGGCGTCTCGTCGTCCGTCCGGAGACCGGGGGTGACGAACATATCGCCCTGAGGGGTGGTGACGACGCGCACGCTGGTGCCGTACAGGTGGGTGAGCAGATTGGAATCGAGCACCTCGTCCAGCGCCGCGTAGTGGGGGTGTCCGTCCAGCAGGTAGACCGCCCCGGTCAGCACCGGCAGCAGCATATTCAGGTCGTGGGCCACCACCTGGATCGTCATGCCCAGTTCGCGGTTGAGCTTGGCCAGCACATCCACCACGGAGCGCTGGCTGGCCAGATCTAGGTTGGCCAGCGGTTCGTCGAGCATGAGCAGCTGCGGGTCGCCGACCAGCGCCTGTGCGATGGCCACGCGTTGCCGTTGGCCGCCGGACAGTTCGGAGAGGCGGTATGCGGCCCGATCGGCGATGCCTACGAAGTCCAAGGCATTGCATGCCTTGGACTTCTCCTCGCGGGAGACGCGGTGGATGCCGAAGCGTGTGCCGGTCAGCCCCAGCAGCACCGACTGCTCCGCGGTCAGGTTTGATTCGATGTCCGAGGTGTAGCTCTGCGGCACGTAGCCGATGAGGTGGTTGGCGTCCCCGGCCGGCCGCCCCAGGACGCGGATGCTGCCATGGTCCAGCGGCAGCAGTCCCAGTTCGGCCTGCATCATGGTGGTTTTGCCGGTGCCGTTGGTGCCGACGATGGCGGTGACCGACCCCATCGGAATGGAGAAGTTGCCGTCCCGCCAGATGATATGCCCCCCTCGGCGCACCGCCACGTCGCGGAAGACCACGCAGGGCTCGTCCGGCTGGGATTGCGTATGATGCTGGCGCATACTGACCGCTCCTGGGAATGGGGATGGATGACGGCATCAGTATGTCAAATGAGATTGACAATAATTCTCAATTAGTGTCGATCGGCAGACGGTCAGCGGCCGGGATCCTGCTGTCCCTCGTTCGAGGGCGCGGACGTATCGCCGGCGGTATCCTGGCCGTCGGCGGAACCGGTTCCCTCCCCGGCGGCATCGTCGGCGGTGCTATCGGCTTCATCGGCGTCATCGGCATCGGACGGGGCGCCGGCGGGCAGCAGCCCGCTGATCGTCTCCACCAGCGAGGCGATCCAATCCGTCGGATCGTCGAATTCCTCGGGCATCTGCTCGCTGACATCGAACACCGGAACGTCGGCGCGCCCGGCGGTGCCGGTGATCATATTGGCGGCGTCACCGCCCTGCTGCACATTGTTGACCAGCAGATCGACCCCCTGCGATTCGACCAGCTCCTGGAACTGCTGCAGATCGGCGGGGGCGGGCTCGGATTCGTTGGCCGAAGCCTGCGCGTACCCCTCGGGTGTCAGATCCTCGAAGCCCAGATCGCTCAGCAGATAGTAGGCCACCGATTCCGTGGCCGCGTAGGTGGCGTCCGGGTGCGCCTGACGGAACGCGTCCATCGAGTCCTCCAGCTGCTGCTCCCGCTCCTGCCACTGGTCCAGGCGCTTTTGGAAGTCGTCCTTCTTGTCCGGCAGGATCCGGGAGAACGCATCGGCAAGCTCGGTGGCCATGCCGTTGCGCGCGTCCTTGGAGAACCAGAGGTGCGGGTTGTCGCCCTCCGAGGCGCCGACGGTCTCCGCGGCGGACACGCTCGCCGTCTGCGGATCCAGGCTCTTCGTGGCCCAGGCGTCGTATCCGGCGCCGTTGCTGACCACAACCTGCGCATCCTGCAGGGCGGCCATGTCGGCGGGTTGCGGCTCGAAGTCGTGCGCGTCCACCGCGGTGGGGTCCACGATGGAGGTCACGGCGACGTCGTCCCCGCCGATCTGCGCCGCCAGGGAACCCCATTGGTTGACCGAGGCGACCACGGTGATCGGACCCGCCGGTTCGGCGGGGGGCTCCACGGGTTCGGCGGATTGCTTGTTCTGCCCGCAGGCTCCCATGGAGGCGATGAGTCCGCATGCGGCGAGAACGGCCGCGATCCTGTTCCACCGGTGTGTTGCGCCCTGCATATGTGCTCCTTGCCATGCCGCACTGCCCGTCATCCGGGCCGACGATTATGCCCTGACTCCACGATAGCCTACGATGCAGAGCAACGATTCAATGGATCAAGGAGCGTACACATGCCCACCAAACTCGACGGCAAGGCGGTGGCCGCCGCACTGAAGGACGAACTGCGCGATCGCGTGGCGGCGCTGCGCGATCGGGGGATCGAACCCGGTCTGGGAACCCTGCTGGTGGGGGAGGACCCCGGCTCGCTCAAGTATGTTGCGGGCAAGCACGCGGACTGCGCCGAGGTCGGCATCCGGTCAATTCGCCGTGACCTGCCGGCAGACGCGGACTTCGGACATATCGCCGCCGCCGTGAGGGATCTGAACGAGGACCCGGCCTGCACCGGATTCATCGTGCAGCTGCCGTTGCCCTCCGGCGTGGACGAGAACGCCATCATCGGCATGATCGACCCGGCCAAGGACGCCGACGGCATGCACCCGTACAATCTCGGCGAACTGGTCCTGCACGTGAACGGCGCGGTCTCGACCCCGCTGCCCTGCACTCCCCGCGGGGTGCTCGCCCTGCTCGACCACTACGGCATCGGCCTGGACGGCAAGCACGTGTGCGTGCTGGGGCGCGGCATCACCATCGGACGTACGATCGGGCTGCTGCTGACCCGGCGCGACGTCAACGCCACGGTGACGCTGTGCCATACCGGCACGCCGGACATCGAGGAGCGGATGCGTCAGGCCGACGTCATCATAGCGGCCGTCGGCTCGGCTGGGTTCGTCCGCCCGGACTGCGTCAAACCGGGCGCCGTGCTCGTGGACGTCGGCGTCTCCCGCGTCTGGGACGAGACGGCCGGACGCTTCCGCATCAAGGGCGACGTGGACCCCGCCTGCCACGTGCTCGCCTCGGCCTACACCCCCAATCCCGGAGGCGTGGGGCCGATGACGCGGGCCATGCTGCTCGCCAACGTCGTGGACATGGCCGAACGCGCGGCACGCTGAACGGCCCGCGATCGAATATTCCGGGCGTGTCGTTTTCGCGGGAACCCGTGTTTTGGGCATGGTTCCCGGTATCCTGAATCCTTGTGTGTGCCGTGAGGCGCCCGCAGATAACTGAAGAACGATATTATCCACCCACTAGTTACAGAAACCACAGTTAATGGCACAGAACAACACTGAAGTCACCAAGGTCGCAATCAACGATATCGGCACCGAAGAGGACTTCATCAAGGCAGTCGATTCCACCATCAAG
>SAMEA3387454__coassemble_1968_pt1 | contig 26235 bp, 17 predicted proteins | sample SAMEA3387454__metabat2_high_PE_014 | metagenome-assembled genome bin SAMEA3387454 (sample SAMEA3387454) | Felis catus | biome: Faeces | place: United Kingdom | collected 2012
GTCCATCTTCGAGCCGGTCTCCACCAGCGCGGACGAGATGATGGTCAGCGAGCCGCCGTTCTCGATGTTGCGGGCCGCGCCGAAGAACTTCTTCGGCGGGTACAGCGCCTGCGCGTCCACACCGCCGGACAGGATGCGGCCGGAGGCCGGGGCCGCGATGTTGTAGGCGCGGGCCAGACGGGTCATGGAGTCCAGCAGCACCACCACATCCTGACCGAGCTCGACCAGGCGCTTGGCACGCTCGATCGCCAGTTCAGCCACGGTCGTATGGTCGGAGGCCGGACGATCGAAGGTGGAGGAGATGACCTCGCCCTGCACCGTGCGCTCCATGTCGGTGACCTCTTCGGGGCGCTCGTCCACCAGCACCACCATCAGATGCACCTCGGGGTTGTTGGTGGTGATCGCGTTGGCGATGTTCTGCAGCGTGATGGTCTTGCCGGCCTTCGGCGGGGAGACGATCAGGCCGCGCTGGCCCTTGCCGATCGGGGCCACGATGTCGATCAGACGACCGGTGAGCTTGTTCGGCGTGGTCTCCTGCTTCAGCCGCTCCTGCGGATACAGCGGGGTGAGCTTGGCGAACTGCGGGCGGTTGGCCGCCTCCTCCACGCTCATGCCGTTGATCGAGTCGATCGCCTGCAGCGGCACGAACTTCTGGCGCTGGTTGCGGCGTTCTCCCTCGCGCGGCGGGCGGATCGTGCCGTGCACGGCGTCGCCCTTGCGCAGGCCGTACTTCTTGACCTGCCCCATCGACACGTACACGTCGTTCGGTCCCGGCAGATAGCCGGAGGTGCGCACGAACGCGTAGGAGTCCAGTACGTCCACGATGCCCGCGACCGGCACCAGATCCTCCTGCGGACGCTGCTGCTCCTCGCGGTCCTCGGTGTTCTCGCGGTCACGGCCGCGCATGCGGCGCTGGCGGCGATCATTGCCCGCGGCGTTGTTGTTCCGGTCGCCGCGGTTGCGGTTGCGGCGGGAGAACTCGTGGTCCGCGCCCTCGTCCTCATGCTTCTGGTCGGGCAGTGCGGCGAGGATGTCGTCCAGCTCGTGATCCGGTTCGGACGCACGCTGACGGTCGGCGGGGGCATGCTTCTGGTCGCGTTCGCCGCGGCGGCGACGGCGCATCGGCTGCCCGGAGTCATCGACCTCATCCTGGTGACGGTGCTCGCGGGATTCCGGCTTGGCGCCCAGATCCAGCTCGTCGAGCAGGGTGGAGGCGAATTCGTCGGCGGACTGACGCTCATGGGCGGCGCGACGCGCCCTGCGTTCGGCCTGCTCCGCCGGCTCCGCGGCGGGGGCGGCGGGCTGCTCGGGTGCCGCGGCCGCCTGGGACGCGGCGGGCTCGGCCGCCGGGGTTTGCTCGGCCGTGCGCGTACGGCGAGGCTCAGTATTCTTCGGCGCGCGGACCGTTACACCTTCCGGGGCCTCTCCCCCGTTACGCGCGGCCTGCAGGGTGGCGAGCAATTCCGGCTTACGCATCGTCGACGTGCCACGAAGACCCATCTGCTTGGCGAGCTCCTTGAGCTCGGGCAGCTTCATCTCTTCAAGATTTTGGCTATTGGCCACTGTTGGTACCTTTCCTTGGCCGTAACCGCCAGCGATATAACCGGCTGCGGCTGGTGACAGGATTGCGGAAAACCCGCGATGAAACGTCCGGCATGGCAAGCATTGCTAACGGACGTTGTTCACCATACTACGCCATGCCGACCAACCGCAAAACCACGATTCTTGTGCAACGGAAGGACCATAACTGCGCATGAAAAAGGTCCTTCCGTTGCAGGGCGAGGATGCCGCTGCATCAGAAGGACCTTGTGCACGAGACGTCACGCCGGGATCACACCGGCCAACAGCCCGGTTACTTGCTTTCGTGGTAGGACTGCTCGGTATTGACGCTCCACACGTTCTTCTTGGACGTCTTGCCGGTTTTGATGTTGTCGACCGCCTCCATGGCCGTGGCCATCGAATGGTCCATGTTGTTGTACCGGTGCTGGCCGTTGCGGCCCACGCAGTACAGGTTGCCGAACGAATCCAGGTACTCCACCAGCTCGTCCATGCGGCTGTAGGTGTCGAAGTACGCCGGATACGCCTTCTTCACGCGTTCGCGGTGCGCATCGATGACGTCCTGCGGCCCGTTGATCACGCGCATGCGGGTGAGCTCCTGGATGGCGAAGTCACGCGCCTCCTCGTCGCTCATCGACCAGAACGCATCGCCCTCCTCGCAGAAGTACTCCAGTCCGATCCACACCGTGTCATCCACGTCCTTGACCAGGTAGGGGCTCCAATTGTTGAAGATCTGCAGACGGCCGACCTTGTAGCCCGGATCCTGCACGTAGATCCAGCAGTCGGGCACGATCGGCGGATTGCCCAGCGTGGGGATGTCGGTGGTGTTGCGCAGCTTCAGGTGCTTGACCAGCAGGCCCACGGTCACGAAGTCGCGGTACGGCAGGCCGTTGGCGATCTCGCTCATATCGGCGGGCACCTGCGCGGCGCCCTCACCCGCGCCCAGGGCGTTGACCAGGTCCTTCACCGGCATGGAGGAGATGAACTGGTCGGCCTTCAGCTCGGTGCGGTTGCCCTCGCAATCCTCATACACCACGGATTCGATGCGGCCGCCCTCCTGGCGCACCTGGACCACGTTCGCGTCGGTGATCACACGCACACCGGCGCGCTCGCAGTTGCGCTCCACGGTCTCCCACAGCTGGCCGGGCCCATACTTGGGGTACCAGAACTCCTCGATCAGGCTGGTCTCCACCTTGGAGGCGTCCTGCTTTTTCGGCAGCAGTTTGAGGAACGCGTTCTTCAGTACCTCGGTGATGCTCAGGCCCTTGACGCGCTGCGCGCCCCAGTCGGCCGAGATCTGCGAGGGGTGCCGCCCCCACAGCTTCTCGGTGTAGCCTTCGAAGAACATCGAGTACAGCTTGCGCCCGAAACGGTTGATGTAGAAGTTCTCCAGATTGTCCTCGGGCAGCTTGTGCACCATCGACTTCAGGTACGAGAACCCGGCCTCCAGCGTCAGCTTGGGGCCCATGGCCTTGAGCGTGTTCGGGCTCAGGCTGATCGGGTAGTCGAAGAAATGCCGGTTCCAGTAGATGCGGGACACGCGGTGTCGCTTGAGCATCACCTCGTCGCAGGTCTCCGGGTCCGGCCCGCCCGGTTCCAGGTCGTGATGGCGGCCGAGCTTCCTGTCATCGTAGCTGGGCGCACCCTGCAGCGGCAGGGTGTCGCGCCACCACTGCATGATGCGGTCGTCCTTCGAGAAGAACCGGTGGCCGCCGATGTCCATCCGGTTGCCGTTGTGCTTCACCGTGCGCGAGATGCCGCCGAACTCGCGGGTCGCCTCCAGCACGGTCACGTCGTACGCGTCCGCGCCGCCGTCCTTCATCAATTCCCATGCGGCGGTCAGACCGGCGGGGCCGCCGCCGATGATCACCACGGTTTGCTTCTGCGTCACGTTCCGTTCTCCTTGCATTACGGTAAATCACGCATAGTTTACCCGAAAAGGCGGTATCCCGCATGGGGTATCGCCAAATCCTCACGATTACGGCATGGACGGGCGTCCGCCCGGCCTGCAGATATGCGGCTATCCGGATAGCGGAAACGGGCCGATCCGTTCGCCGGAATCGACCCGTCAGATGCGTTCCGTCCGTCGCCGTTCATCGACCCGACGCCGGACGACCGGTACCGCGCGGCATCAGATGCCGTCGGGGATATCGATGTCGGATTTCTGGACCTCCTCCACGTTCACATCCTTGAACGTCACGATGCGCACGCTCTTGGCGAACCGGGAGGACCGGTACACGTCCCACACCCATGCGTCGGTCAGCTGCACGTCGAAGTACACGTCCTGCCCGGCCGAACGCACGTTGAAATCCACCTTGTTCGCCAGGTAGAAGCGCCGTTCCGTCTCCACCACGTAGGTGAACAGTTTGATGACGTCGCGGTATTCCTTGTACAGGGCGAGTTCGGCGTCGGTTTCGTAGTTGTCGAGATCCTCGGCGCTCATCACTTACCTTCCATATCGCGTTTGCGGCCACGCCCCAGGTTGCGCCACCAGGCGGTCTTCGACGGTTTGCGCTCGGACGAGCCGTACGGCCAGCTGCTTTCCTCGCCGTCGGACGATTCGCGCACGTCGCCGGACTCCGGCTCGCGGAAGCGTTGGACGGCACGGGGTTCGGGCTGTTCCGGCGGAATGTGCTCCTGCCGCTGCGATTCACCCGGTTCGTCGCCCGGCTGCGGCATCGGGGCCTTGGCCTCCTCCGGGATGACCGGCCGCGTCTGTTGTTCCTCGGCGTTGCGCTTGCGGATGGACACCGAGTGCTCGCGCATGCTCAGCGCCTCCTTGACGCCGGGGTTGTCCTCCAGCACATGCATGCCGAAGGCGTCGAGGGAGGCGATCGGATCGTATTCGTCGGCCAGAGTGTCCATGACGATCAGGTCCTGGTACTTGTTGTTCTCCGCGTCCCACAGCGCGTCGCGCGAGGTGCCCGAGGGCACGAAGCCGAGCGACTGGTACACGGAGATCGACCGCGTGTTCTTCTCCGGCACGCCGACCCAGATGCGGTGCATGCCCAGTCCGGCCGGTTCCGGGGCGAAGCCGAAGGTCATGACGCGAGGCATCGCGTCACGCGAATAGCCGCGGCCGCGGTAGTCCTTGCCGAGCACGATCTGGATGCGTGCGGAACGCGCCCAGCCGTCGATGTCGATCAGGAAGATCATGCCGATGACGTTGCCGGTTTCGGCCGCGTCGACTGTGCCGTCGTCGTCATGGTCCGCGTCGGTCAGGATCGACCAGGCGATGGTGCGGCGCGATTCGGGATCGTCCACACCGGTTTCGCTGCGGCCTTCCGCCCAGGCCACCGAGCGGCGGACCCAGGCGTGGACCACGGCGCGTTCGGCCTGCATGTCCTTGCCGGTGATGCGGGAGGCGCCGCAGTAGGCGCCCAGTTCGTCCATACGCGGCAGATCCTCCACGGCCGCCGGGCGCAGATGCACCATCTCGCCCCTGATCGGGGGGATGACGATCCGCGCCGGAAGTTCGCGGGAGACCGCGTCGGCATCAGTCAACGGAGGTTCGGCGTTCTGTTCCATGACATACACCCCTTGGTCATTCGCTTTCACTCTACCTCTCGACGGTATTGTACCCATCTCAAGATTCGCTGAAAGCATTGTGCACTAGGCGTGAAGCCTCTCCATCACGATCTTGTTGACCGCCTTGGCGTCGGCCTGGCCCTTGGTGGCCTTCATGACCGCGCCGATGATGGCGCCCATCGGCTTCATGTTGCCGGCCTTGAGCTTCTCGACCACATCCGGGTTGGCGGCCATGGCCTCCTGGACGGCGGCGACGAGCGCGCCGTCGTCGGAGACGACCTGGTAGCCGTGCTTGGCCACGACCTCGGCGGGGGTGCCCTCGCCGGCGAGCACGCCGGAGACGGTCTGCTTGGCCAGCTTGTCGTTGAGCTTGCCGTCGGCGATGAGCTTCTCGACCTCGGCCACGTCGGCCGGGGTCACCGGCAGCTCCTCCAGCGAGACGCCCTTGGCGTTCGCCTCACGGGACAGCTCGCCCAGCCACCACTTCTTGGCGCCGGCCGCACTGGCGCCGGCGGCCACGGTGGCCTCGATCAGGTCGAGGGCGTCGGCATTGACCACGTCGCGCATCTCCAGGTCGGAGAAGCCCCACTCGCCCTGCAGGCGGTTGCGGCGTTCGCGCGGCATCTCCGGCATCTGCGCGGCCAGACGCTCAATGTGCTCCTTGGTGATGTGCAGCATCACCAGATCCGGATCCGGGAAGTAGCGGTAGTCGTCCGCATCGGACTTGACGCGACCGCCGGCGGTGGTCTGCGAGGCCTCGTCCCAGTGGCGGGTCTCCTGCAGCACCTCGCCGCCGTCGTTCAGGATGGCGGCCTGGCGGCGGATCTCGTACTGGATGGTCTTCTCGATGCCGCGGAACGAGTTCACGTTCTTGGTTTCGGAGCGGGTGCCGAACGGGTCGGTCGGGTTGCGGCGCAGCGACACGTTCACGTCGGCGCGCATGTTGCCCTGCTCCATGCGGGCGTGCGAGATATTCAGCGCGCGCACGATGTCGCGCAGCGTGCGCATGTAGGCGCCGGCGATCTCCGGGCCGCGGTCGCCCACGCCCTCGATCGGCTTGGTGACGATCTCGATCAGCGGCACGCCGGCGCGGTTGTAGTCGACCAGCGAGTGGTCCGCGCCCTCGATGCGGCCGTCGGCGCCGCCGACGTGCGTGTTCTTGCCGGCGTCGTCCTCGATGTGGGCGCGTTCGATCGGCACGCGGAAGATCGTGCCGTCATCCAGTTCCACGTCCAGGTAGCCGTTGCCGTTGGTCGGCTTGTCGTACTGGGAGATCTGGTAGTTGCGCGGCATGTCCGGGTAGAAGTAGTTCTTGCGGGAGAACTGGCTCCATTCGGCGATCTCGCAGTGCAGGGCCAGGCCCAGCTTGATCGCGTAGTCCACGGCCGCCTCGTTGAGCACCGGCAGGGAGCCGGGCAGACCGAGGGAGACCGGGGTCAGCTGCGTGTTCGGATCGCCGCCGAACTCCACATGCGCCGGGCAGAACAGCTTGGTGTTCGTGCTCAGCTCAACGTGGGTCTCCAGGCCGATGACCGGGTCGAACTGCTTGACGGCATCGGCGTACTTCATCAGTTTTTCAGCCATAATGTCTTGCTCCTCCGATGCTTCACTTGTTCAGGCCGTCGAGCCACGGGGTCTTCAGGGACTGCCAGATCGGGCCGCCCCACTGTTCGTTGAGCGCGGCCTCCAGGGCGGCGGCCGGCTTGTACATGACCTCGTCGCGCTGCTGCGGGGCGATGAACTGGATGCCGGCGGGCAGGCCGTCGTCGGACAGGCCGGACGGGATGCTCATGGCCGGGGTGCCGGCCAGGTTCGCCGGGATCGTGGCGATGTCGTTCATGTACATGGCCAGCGGGTCGTCCATCTTCTCGCCGAACTTGAACGCGGTGGAGGGGCTGGTCGGGGAGATCAGCACGTCGGCCTGCTCGAACGCCTTGTTGAAGTCCTGGATGATCAGCGTGCGCACCTTCTGCGCGGAGCCGTACCAGGCGTCGTAGTAGCCGGCGGACAGCGCGTAGGTGCCTAGGATGATGCGGCGCTTGACCTCGTCGCCGAAGCCGGCCTCACGAGTGTAGGCCATCATGTTGGCGGCGGTCTGCGGCACGTCGGCCGGCGGCATGACGCGCAGGCCGTAGCGCATGCCGTCGTAGCGGGCCAGGTTGGAGCTGACCTCGGAGGGCATGATGATGTAGTACGCGCCCAGCGAATACGGGAAGTGCGGGCAGGAGACCTCCACGATCTCGGCGCCCATCTCCTCCAGCAGCTTGACGGACTCGTTGAAGCGGGCCTGCACGCCCGGCTGGAAGCCCTCGCCGCCCAGTTCCTTGACCAGGCCGATGCGCATGCCCTTCAGGTCGCGCTTCATGCCTTCGCGGGCGGCGGCGGCCATCGGGCGCACCGGGGCCGGGATCGAGGTGGAGTCGCGGCGGTCATGGCCGCCGATGATCTCCTGCAACAACGCGGAATCCAGCACCGTGCGGCTCACCGGGCCGATCTGGTCCAGCGAGCTCGCCATCGCGATCGCGCCGAAACGGCTCACGCCGCCGTAGGTCGGCTTGACGCCGACCGTGCCGGTCAGGGCACCCGGCTGGCGAATCGAGCCGCCGGTGTCGGTGCCCAGGGCCAGCGGCGCCTCGAAGGCGGCCACCGCGGAGGCCGAGCCGCCGCCGGAGCCGCCCGGCACGCGGTCGGTGTCCCACGGGTTGTGGGTCGGGCCGAACGCGGAATGCTCGGTGGAGGAGCCCTGCGCGAACTCGTCCAGGTTCGTCTTGCCCAGCAGCGGCATGCCCGCGGCCTTGAGCTTCTCGATGACGGTGGCGTCGTACGGCGGCACCCAGCCTTCGAGGATCTTCGAGGCGGCCGTGGTCACGATGCCCTTGGTCACGATCATGTCCTTGATCGCGATCGGCACGCCGGCCAGTTCGGGCAGGCCCTCGGTCTGGCCCTTGGCGGTCTTCTCGTCGAACGCGTCGGCCTGGGCGCGCGCCTCGTCGGCGGACACCTGCAGGAACGCCTGGATGCTCGGTTCGGCGGCTTCGATCACCTTCAGGTGGGCCTCGACCAGCTCACGGCTGGACACCTCGCCGGACTTGATCTTCGCGGCCATCTGCGCCGCGGACAGCTTCACCAGCTCGTCGGTCATCTCACTCCTCCCCCAGAATGCGCGGCGCCACGAACATGCCGCTCTCGGACACCGGAGCGCCGGAGACGGCCTCCTCCTGCGTCAGCGGCGTCTCGGCCTCATCCGGGCGCAGATACGCCTCCAGCGGCACCGGGTTGGCGGTCGGCGGCACGTCGTCTCCGGCGACCTCCTGCACCTTGTTGATGGCGTCGGCGATGACGTTGAGCTCGCCCTGCAGGCGGGCGATCTCCTCATCGGTCAGCGCGATTCGGGCCAGATCGCCCAAATGCATGATCTCTTCACGTGTGAATGTTGGCATGCCCCCAACTATATGAGCGCGGTGTGACACGTCGGTTACCGCTTCCGCAGGCCGGAACGGGCCGGCGTGAGGCGTCGTGCAGGTCTCCCCGCACACGCCCACGCCGGGCCGGCACCCCCTATCTATCTGCGGTGCAGCAGCACGACGGCACCGGCCAGCAGCGCCAGCAGCCCCGCGCCGAGGCAGATAATCGTCCATGTTCCCAGGCCCGTATGCGGCATGGCGGCCAGCCACGCACGCTCCGGCAGCACGCCGGCGTCCAGATGCCGGCGGTCGGGCGCTTCGGCGGTCAGGGTGACCGTGGCGGTCGAACGGCCAAGCCGATTGGGGTCCGTCGAAGCGTCGGAATCGGCCACAGACCCGTCGGAGGCCGGGGTCGGGTCATCCACGTCCGGCGTGGTGAACCCGCTGCGCTGCGCGGGTTCGAACTGCACCCCGTAGGTGCCCAGCGTCAGCCGCTCGAACATATAGGCCCCCTGCTCGTCGGTCACGGCCTCGTATCCGGGCACACGCTCGCCGGCGGCGTCCAGCAGGTACACGTGGATTCCCGCCAGCGGCGGCTCCCCGTCTCCCCGCAGGCCGTCGTGGTCGAGGTCACGCCAGACCGTGCCGCCGATCGAGCCGAGCGTCGGTTCGGAGGATGCGGCGGGGATGATCAGGCCGACCTGGTCGCAGGAATCCTCGCCGCCGGTGAGGAACGAGTGCTCGCGGTCCGGGGCGTCCGCCGTGTCGGTGCCGGTGGAGCAGGACACGTTGCCGGTCACGTCATGGGTGTTGGGATCGATGTTCGCGTCATCGGGCGGGGTCGGCTCGGTGACGTGATTGTCGCGCGCCGTCGGCACGCCGGCCCACTCGCCGGCCGACGCATCGGGCTCGGCCCCGTAGGGGGTGTGCGGGGAGTCGAACCACGCCTGGTTGTGGATACGCTGTTCGGCGACGCTGCGAATCACCTCGCCGCTGACGTGCAGCACCACGCGCCCGCCCGGCGCCACCGCGGCGGGCAGCGTGTACGCGCGCACGACATCCCGGCCGCCATCCGCACGGGTCTCGTTGCGTTCGGATACGGGGGCGACGTCCTGCGCCGTGGGATCGGTGGCGGGTGTGGCCTGCGAACCGCGCGCCTCGACGGTTACAGGCTGTGACGGATCCTGTGATTGGGTCCCGCTGAGCACCGTGTGGGAGTTATTGCCCCAGCCGACGATCGTGCCGTCGTCCTGCAGCATCATGATATGTTCCCAGCCCATCCATTGCAGGGCACCGATCGACGCCTCGACCGGCGTGCCCGGAATCGTTCCGGCGAACGGCTCGGGAGCGGGGGCCGCTGAACCGGTGCGGCCCAACTGGCGTGACCCGTTCCCGCCCCAGACGTACATCCGGTCGTTCTCACCCAACGCCACCGCGCTGTGCTCGCCCGCCCATACGCGTGACGCCTTGAGTCCCTCGACCGGCTGGAACACATGCTGCTTGCCTTCGTCGCCGTCGCCGAGGAACCCGCGGCCCAACTGCCCATCTCCGTTGGTCCCGGACGCGTACACGGTACCATCCAATGCCACGATATATTCGCCGTAGACTCCCGCCGCAATCGCTTTGGCTCGGATGCCGTCGACCGGTGTCGGCTGGTGGTTCCCGCCGGTCACACCCAACTGTCCGGAGGCGTTGGTGCCGAAGTTCCACACCGTGCCGTCATCCTGCAGGAGCATGCCATGCCGGAAGCCGGTGTCCACATCCACGAACTTCCGGTCGCCGACATTCGCCATGCGCCCCGCTACCACGTTATACAGGATGCCCGAGATCGACGAGGCGACCGTGGCGACCTGCGCCGGGAACGGCGCCGTGGGCTGCGCGCCATCGTCGGGATGCGAGAACTGCGGGGTACCGACCCACATCACGTAGGTGTCATCCGGGCGATTGCCCTTCGTGCGCAGGTTGATGGTGCCGTTCGCGGCCGCCAGCGTCAGCGTGTCTTCGTCCAGGGCACTGAACTCGCTGACCAATTCGACGGCGGTGACCGTGCGCCGCGACGGTTCGAGGGCCTGCAGCTGATCCCAGGTCAGCCAGGTGTAATCATCCGCGTTCCCGCTGAACACGGGGTCGACCGAGTAGCGGACCTGCGTGGGCGTGCTGTCGGCATCCGACAAGGTGACGGGCTCCTCCAGCGACCAACCGCCGTGGTAGCGGCTGTAGGCGCCGGAATAGTCATGCCAGCTGCCGTCCGGTCCGGTGCAGCCGTCGGCGTCGGGTTCCTCCGAAGAGCAGCCTTCGCCACGCATGGCCTTGTCGTCCTCGTTGGCAGGCATGCGCAGCACGGTGGTCAGCGCGCCGTCGCGGTTCGGACCTCTCGCCAAGATGTTGAACGTGTAGGCGATATCGTCGCCGACCTCGGCCGGAGTGCGCACGGCGCTCAACCGCGCGCCCTGGATGCGGTTGCCGGCGATCGGCATGGATTGCTGGGCCGCGGACCGGGCGGCGCTCCTGGCCGGGACCGCACCGTTGGCGTCCAGATTCGCCGTGAAGCCGGCGGTGACCTGGATGACGCCCGTGGCCCTGTTGCCGACCCGTGCATGCCAGACGATCGGAGGCAGGTCCGCGACACCCGTCAGCCCCACCTGCGGTGAGGTCTTGCCATCGGCAGAGGCCGCGTGGAACACCAGTTCCTTGCCCTCGGCGCCATCCCGCACCTCCATCGTCCACTGGTCGGAATCCAACACCGGATCGGCCAACCCCTGCGGAAGGGGGATACGGATCTCGGGGGTTATGGCTGTGCCGGAGAGCATGACGTCACGCACCGAAGGCGTCAGCGTGTAGGTCAGCGTATCCGCGGGCATGACCTCCTCCTCGCGCGTTTCCCCCTGCGGCGAGGCGGCGACGACCGACAGGCCCAGTGCGGTGTAGGGGTCGCGCGGCGAGGTCACCCATACGCCGTTGGGCGAGCAGCCGGTCATCGAGGCGTCGTCGTTGCGCGTCCACCGCATAGTCATCCAGTCGTTGACCCTGTAATCGCCCGACGCGTCATCGTTCCCGACGGATTTGGCGATGCGGACGACGAAGGAGACGTCAACGCTCTGAGCGTCCGTCTCCAACCTGACGGCATCCGTGTCATGCAGGATCACCCGCAGGCCGCGCACACTCGCATCGCCGTCCGCGGGCAGGCCGTCGGTCCATCCGTCATTGACCTGTAGGCAGCCGCTCTGTGGAGCTTCGGGCGGTTCGCCCGCAGCGGTCCACTGGACGTCATAGTCCACGCCCTAAGTCAGCGTCACGTCTCCCTGCGTCACCTTCAGGTCGCCCTCCCAGCGCTGCTCACCGGGCAGCCACTGATCGTCCACCGTCAGCGACATGCCGGCCTTCGGCTTCAACTGGCGGGGGCCAGCATCAGATGCGCCCGAATCTGCGTGTTCACGGCCACCGCATCGAACCCGGGTTCGGCGTTGATGTCGATCTGCGAGGCGGCGGCCGCAAACTCCATGCTCGCGGTGTCGAACAACGTCGTACCACGTGTCCACGGGCGCGTGATCAGCTTGCCGGACATCGAATCGCCGTCACCCGGCCGCACCACAATCGCACGGCTCCAATCGTTGTTCGGGTAGGGATAGCCGGTGAGCGAACCGTAGTCGTCATTCCGCGAGTCCACGTCGCGCCCCTGCGCGCGGCCCGGCTCGCCTCCCGTGCCCAGATTGAGCAGGTGCGCGTCATCGGCGGCGAACGCGTCCTCGTCCGGAATCACCTGGATGTCGAACGTACGCGTCGCACCACGCTCCCAGTCGTCAGTCAGCACCGAAGCCGGCAGCGTCCATTCCAGCCGCGCATCGCCGCTGATACGCGGCAGTCGCAGCATGCCGTCCGTAACCGTCAACGGCCACGAGGACGAATCCTCACCGGACCCCGCAACCAGAAGCCACGACGTACCCTCCGGGAACGCCCCCACATTCACGGACGCCTGCCACTTGCCGCCCGTGCTGGCTCCATGCGACGACCAGCCCGGATACGCCAACGGCACAACATCCAGGTCCACGTAGCCGGTCGCCGACGCGTCCGCTCCCTCCCCTGACCACGACGAGCGACGTTCCGCGCCCTTCGGCTCATAATCACGGACCACCAGATCCGCCGCCGGCGCCGACACCACCGTAACCGGATCCGCGGGGCGCATCTGATTCTCCCCGTCCGCCACCCAGCTACCGTTACGTGCCCGGGAAACGCGCTCCACCCACAGTCGCGCACGCTGCCCATCAACCACACGCGCACCGGTATCCCGACCGCGCAGCACAATCTGCCTCGACACGCTCTCCGCCACGCCGGCCGGCACCGTGAACACGCACGAACCGTCGTCCTGGACACTGGCCGTAACCTGCGCGCCCGAATAGCAGAACTCCGTGCCACCCTCCAGATACGGGGCATCGGCCAGATCCCAACGCACGCGCACCGAGCGCGCGGACGCCGCGGTGAACCCCAGATCCAGCCGGTACAGCACCAGATCCCCCGACGAGACCACGCCGTCGTCGGGCGCGTTGTCGCCGACCTCGAACCCGTTGGCGGCGTTCACGAACGTCTGATTCGGCGTGCCATGCCCCGTGCCGTCAGCCACCTTGGACAGCGCCGCCGACACATACGCCGGCGCAGCCGCGGCCGCCATACCGGCCGGCACCGCGGCGAGCACCATCGCCGCCGTCAACGCCATCGCCACGCCCACGGCGGCCAACAGCCACCACCCGGGGCGCGCCAACGGAACATCATCCGGCGCCGGGGCCGGATCGGGGATGTCCACGCGCTCGCCGGTCACCACCAGACGACGCGTGTTGACACCATAGGGCGTGCAGGTCAGCAGACTCACCTCGTCCTTGCCCGCCTCGATGCCGAACACACTGAAATCATCAGGGTCGATGACACGAATGTCGGTGACCCGATACGCCAGCGTGTGCCCCAGCACCTCGATCGTGAACCGATCGCCGACATGCCCCTGCCCCAGACTCAGCCGGTCGAACGGTCGGGCAATGTGCTATAACGCTCACCGAGGCAGGGCGATTATTCGGTCACCATGATGCCGGACGGTCGGAGTGTCCGGCGGCGTTTCATGTCGGACGGGAACTCATTTCACGTCGGAACGGCGGACCACCATCATCCCGATGATGTATGCCACCACCATCCACGCCAGCACGATCAGACCGCTCTGCCACCAGGTCGGGTCGAACAGGCCGCTGGGGTCGGAGGCGGCAGCGGAACCGGCGGCGGTGACAGAACCGGCAGACGCGCCGGCCGCGGAACCGGCCGCCGTGTTCATCGCCTCGACATCAACGCTCACGTTCGTCGAGGACGAGCTAACCGCCACATCGACGCCGGCCGTCAGCACATTCCCCACAGCCTGATCCGGCAGGCAACGCGCCACCGACTGCAGCCACACGAACCGGTCGCCCGCCAGCGACGCCATCGACAGCGCCGACGGCGCGATGATCAGCAGACCGACCAGGGCGAACACGCCGCCCATCGTCGACCGGCAGAGGCCGCCCAGGCCCACGCCCAACACCGCCATGGCGGTCAGCAGCAGCGCGCCGCCCAGGATACTCACCCACGGCAGCGCATGCTCGCCGTCGGCCAGCGGAGTCATGCCGACCGGGGACAGCAGCGCGTAGGCCGCAGCCCATGCCAGCAGCAGGCCGACCAAGGACGAGACGAACGCGAGCGCCGCCGTCACCAGCGTCTTGGCGTTCAGGAACATCACGCGGCGCGGGTTCGCCGTCAGCGAGGATTGGATCGTGGATGATGAATACTCCACCGTCACCGCCATCACGCCCAGGATGCCGGTCACCAGCAGGCAGGTCGGCACGAACGCGGAGGCCGACCCCCACATATACGATTCGGCCACCGGCTGCGGATCGTCCGTCGTGGTTCCGGTCGCCGGGTCGAGGGACATCAGGAACGCCATCGCCCACGCCATCAGCGCGGAACCGGCGGGCAGCAGCAGAGCGTTGATAATCAGCAGCACGTACGTGGACTTCAGGCTCAACGCCTTGCACAACTCGGCGCGCAACGCGTTCAGGAACGTCAGGCGCGGCGCGGCGAACGTTGCGCGCGTGCCGTACCCGCCGGCACGGCCTCCGTCTCCGGCATTCGGTGCGGCGACGTTCCATGCCTGCTGCGGCTGGCGGCGGGTGCGGGTGTTGCGAGCATTGCGGGCGTTGCGAGCGGAACGATTGGCGTGTGCGGCGTGGGCTCCCCTGCTCATCGCTGCACCTCCTTGGATTGCGCGGGCTGCGCTGATTGCGTGGTGCCGGACATCGAACGGCCCAGGTATTCGGCGCTGGTGTGGGTGAGCGTCATGTAGGCCTCTTCGAGCGAGGCGTGCTCCTGCACGAACAGGTAGGTGACCAGCTGCGCGGCGGCGAAGACACAGGCGGCGGCCCCCAGATCGGCGCCCGTGATGCGGAAGGCCGCGCCCTCCTGCGGGTCGCCGGTTTCGCGCGTGATCGGCGTGACCGTGACCTCGGGCGCGTGGGCGAAGATGGCCTTGAGCTTCTCCGGCTCGGGCGTGATGACGCGCAGCGAACGCGTGGAGTGTACGGCCACGAAGTCGGCCACAGTGGTGGTCTCCAGGATGCGCCCCTGGCCGATGATGACCAGATTGTCGGCGGTGAGGGCCACCTCGCTCATCAGATGCGAGCTCAACAGTACGGCGCGGCCCTGCGCGGCGTAGTAGCGGCACAGGTCGCGCACCCATTTGACGCCTTCGGGGTCCAGACCGTTGATCGGCTCGTCGAGGACCAGGTTGTGCGGGTCTCCCAGCAGGGCGGCTGCGATGGACAGGCGCTGGCTCATGCCCAGGGAGAACGCGCCGGCCTTACGGGTTTTGACGGCGGCGATGCCGGTCAGGTCCATGACCTCGTCCACACGGCGCTTCGGGATGCCGTTGGTCAGGGCGATGCTCAGCAGGTGGGCGTAGGCGCTGCGGCCCTTGTGCGCGGATTTGGCGTCCAACACCGCCCCGACGGTCCGCAGCGGGGCGCGATGCTCGGCGAACGGCCGGCCATCGATGAGGGCGTGACCGGAGTCCGGGGCGATCAGGCCGAGCGCGGCACGCATGGTGGTGGACTTGCCGGCGCCATTCGGCCCGAGAAAACCGGTGACTTTGCCGTCCTCGGCGGTGAAGCTGACGTGGTCCAGCACCGGTTTGGCACCGAACCGTTTGGAGAGCCCCTCAATCTCGATCATGCCTCCGAGCCTACACCACCAGCGGTATGTCGGCCGCAGGTAGGGGGCACTGGCGCCATCTGATGCACAAAGTCAACACGCTTGATCCTGCCATCGATATTGAATTCCACCTGGAGTTCGGGAACCATGAAGCCCGCTTCTATGATGACGGCCCGACATTCGAATTCATCACCGTTTTCACTCCGGGCATCCGCATAATCATAATGCAGTGCCCTTAGCACCCTCCCGGCGTCACGCCGCAGGGAATCGCACTCCTGCAATATGGCATCCTTGGTGGTCAGTTCCAACCGCAACGCGGAGTCGAACATGGGCAGAACATCTTGGAGAGAATACGTCAGAGCACAGTCAATCAGCGTGCGCTCTATCGTTGTGACCGCAATGCCGGATTTCGTACACAAAATCACACGCGGCGCCTAGATTCGCCGCAGCCTGCTCGATGGACGTACTGTGGGCGAACAGGAGGCTGCAATGACAACCGTGTTGTCATGAATCCGCCACGGGTGATCAAGCTTATGCGCGGCAACCGCAATATGGCCGGCGAATCCCCGCCGCTCATGCCGCTCCCCCAGTGAACGAGCGGTATACAACATTCGATCAGGAGGAACCAGCTCGTCCCATTGATGCGCAGTCATATATGTATTGCAATACGTGCGTTTCAGTTCGCCGTCTCTGGCCAGATTGAGCATCGCACGCCGCTGCGAATGGGTCGAGCCATAGAAGCAACGTTTTTCCTTGGCTGCCTGATCAATGATTGTTTGGATCCCCGCGCTGATTCTCATGCATCGAACCCTAGCGAATAATGCGATGGCAGACACGGGAATCCCGACCATGTGTACGCGGGGAACGGTTTCGGGCGTGTTGTGGATAACTCATGCCCGATGGAGACCTTTTGGTGCACCAGCAAGACCGTGCTGCGGCAAAAGGACCAGATACGACCGGCCCTACATGGCGCGCTGGGCGATCCAGCAGTGCATGGCCACGGCGGCCGCGGCACCGGCGTTGATGGAACGCACGGAGCCGAACTGAGAGATGTACACCACATCGTCGGCCATCGACACGGCCTTTTCAGACAGTCCCGGCCCCTCGGCGCCGAACAGCATCAGGCAGCGTTCGGGGAAGCGGTAGGTCTCGATCGGCACCGCGCCCGGAATGATGTCGAGCGCGATAATCCGCGCCTCACGCAGCACACGCAGTCGCTCGCGCACTTCAACTCGTTGCATAGCCAGATCGGGGATGCACTCATGCCCAAAGTCCGGATGGGACGGGTCAAGGGTCAGCTGTGCGAGTTGGACCTCGCAATCGGCTATCTCGGCGGCGATGCCGGCGCGCCAGCCGGTGATCAGTTCGTCGATCGACGGATGGTATTCGACGTGCTGATACAGCTCGGTCATCAACGCGCCCTTGCGATTCCATTTGTGCGGGCCGACGATGTGCACGCGCCGCGCGGCGAATGCGTTGGCGGTACGCACCATCGAGCCGATGTTGAAATCGTGCGTCCAATTCTCCACCGCCACCTCGAACCCGTGGCGGCCTCGCGCATCCAGGTCGGCTTTGATGGCGTCGACCGTCCAGTAGCGGTACCGGTCGAGCACGTTGCGCCGGTCGCCTTCGTCCAGCAGCTCGCCATCATACCGGATGTCGTAGTTGGGCGACTGGGGGTCGTCCGGACGCGGCTCGCCGGGATGGACCCGAGCCCATGGCCCTACGCCGATCTCGCGGAAGGTGGGTTCGCCGGAGGCCTTGGCGGCCAGGGAGATGGGATTCGGCTCGTGCATGAAATCACGCCTTGAGGTCGGATTCGTGGAAGACCTCGATGAACGGCAGGGCGTGCGATTCGCCGTTGACCGGATTGACGACGGTGATGGTCGGTTCGGTCATGTCAACGCCGCCGATCAGGGAGGCGATGGCGACGACCTGCGCGTTCTGCGCCTCGACGACGCCGAAGTCCAGGCTCAGTTCGTTGCCGTTACGCAGGGTGACCAGAGACGAGGTCTGCACATACGATTTCTCGGACAGCCAGGAATCCAGAAGGATGACGCGCTTATTCGCAATGCTCGGCCCCTTGACGGACGGGTAGACGAAGTCCATCACGAAACCGTCCAGGTCCTCGCCGCGGGAGGCGGCCGCCTGCACCATCGCACCAACCAGCGGCACGGCGGCTGCGGTCAGGGCGCCGACGGCATCGAAATCATCGATCGAATACCCCTGCTCCTCCAAGGTGTCGAGCAGGAGATGACCCACCACTGCGGCCCCTCGATGATCGAAGGTCACGGAGAACAGCTCGCTGAAGGGTTTGTCCGCCATCTCGGCGCGCAGCAGCGTCTTCATCTGGTCGTACGGCGTCATCATGGCGAATGTCGCCTCGTCGATGGAGGTGGAGGCGGTGTTCATGGTCTCTTCGGTCATACGTCCAGCCTATCGCCGAGTGCCGCCAAACCGATTCCGGGCTATTGCGTGACCTCCGGGGCGGTGAGTTCACGGATGTTGGTCTTCTCTGCATCGAGCATTCCCACCTGTGCGATGATCTTGCTGCCATCGACCGCCTGCAGTTTGCGCGCGGTGACGAGCACACGTGATTCCAACGACGAAGCGAACTGGTTGTAGGCGCCCACGGTGCGGGTGATGGCCGTGCCGAGCTTGTTGGCATGGTCGCCCAAGGTCACGAACCGGCTATAGAGCTCACGCGACAGGTCGAACAGCTGCTTGGCGTCATCCGTCAGCCCCTGCTGCCGCCACGCATACGCCACGGACTTGAGCACCGCCCAGAGTGTGACCGGCGAGGTGAGCGCCACCTTGCGGGCGAAGGCATCGTCCATCAGCGTGGGATCCGCCTCCAGCGCCGCCTGGAGCAGCGCCTCGTTCGGGATGAACGCCACCACGAAGTCGGGCGCTGTATCGAACGCCTGCCAATACGCCTTATCCCCCAGCGTCTTCACATGGTCGCGCAGCGCCTTGGCATGGGCCTTGAGCAGCTCGTTGCGACGGGCCAGGTCCTCGGCGGAGGCGGTCTCCGGGATCTCGCAGGCACGCTGGTAATCCGCATACGGCACCTTGGCGTCGATCGGAATCGATTTGCCGCCGGGCAGATGCACCACCATATCGGGGCGCTGGATGTGGCCGTCCGAATCGGCGACCACCACCTGCGTATCGAAATCCACATGCTCCAGCAGGCCGGCCGATTCCACGATATTGCGCAGCTGCGCCTCGCCCCACGCGCCACGCACCTTGTTGTTTCGCAACGCGGCCGACAGTGTGCTGGTCTCCTTGTCCAACCGGGCCTGCTGCTCCCCCAAGCCGCGCAGTTGCTCGCTCAGCGCGCCCAGCTCCTGCTTGCGCCCCTCCTCGATCTGGGCGACCTTCTGTTGCAGGGCATCCAGATTCTTCTGCACCGGGGCCAACGCCGACAGCACCCTGCCCTGTTCGTTCAAGGCCTGCGCCTGTTCGGACCGTCTGCGCTCGGCCTCCGCCGCGGCACGGTCCTTCTCATGCTGCATACGGACCTGCTCGGCCTGCTGCGCCTGGGCCAACTGCGACTTGACGAACGACAGCTGCTGGTTCAGGCCATCGGCCTGCGCACGGTACTCCGCCGACTGCGTGGACAGCGAAGCGATCTCACGTCGAGCCGATTCCAACTCCTCCTTCACCTGATCCAGCTCACTGGACTTGACGGCGCGAGCCTGCTCCTGGCCTTTGGCACGCCCCAGCACAAAGCCGGCGAACGCCCCCAGCGCCGCACCGACCACCACCATAACCACCATAACCAGTGGCATCATCGCAGAATCGAACATATGTTCTATTGAAGCGGCAGGCGTGGACGAGGGAACGGGCGTGAGCGAAACACCGGACACGATTCACCAATCGTCGTGCAAGCCGAGACAACAGCGACAACCAAAAGGCCCCGGCCCCACTAAAGGGGCCGAGGCCAAAGCGGACAGATCCGGAACGAACCGGGGACTACCGACATGGGTATCCACCGCATAACCGCCCGCTTCGACGAACCAGGACGAACCGGGGACCACCCATCAGTCCTCGGCAACGCCTTCCACGGTCACGCCGTCATCGACGAGCCGATCGCTCGCCCAGGCGGAGAGCTCCAGATGCTCGCCGCCGGTGTGATCCACCAGCACCGTGTCGCCATCGTGCACGCGACCGCCCAGCAGCATGCGCGCCAGCTGGTCGCCGACCTCGCTCTGCACGAGGCGACGCAGCGGGCGGGCACCGTACGCCGGGTCGTAGCCGGTGTTGGCCAACCATTCGCGTGCCGAATCCGTCACGTCGAGCGTGATGCGGCGTTCGGTCAGCCGGGCCGCGACCTGCACCACCTGGATGTCGACGATGCCGCCGAGTTCCTCGCGCGTCAGCGGGTGGAAGACCACCAGCTCGTCCAGACGGTTGACGAACTCCGGCTTGAACTGCATGTGCACGGCATCCATCACGGCCTTGCGCTTGGCGTCCGCATCCAGATCGGGCTGGACCAGGAACTGCGAGCCCAGGTTCGAGGTCATGATCAGGATCGTGTTCTTGAAGTCCACGGTGCGGCCCTGACCATCGGTCAGACGACCGTCGTCGAGCACCTGCAGGAGCACGTCGAAGACCTCCGGGTTCGCCTTCTCCACCTCGTCGAACAGCACCACCGAATACGGGCGGCGACGCACGGCCTCGGTCAGCTGACCGCCCTCCTCATACCCGATGTAGCCCGGCGCCGCGCCGATCAGGCGGGACACGGAGGACTTCTCCATGTACTCGCTCATATCGATGCGTACCATGGCCTTCTCGTCGTCGAACAGGAAGTCGGCGAGCGCCTTGGCGAGCTCGGTCTTGCCCACGCCGGTGGGGCCGAGGAACAGGAACGAGCCGGTCGGGCGGTTCGGGTCGGCGATGCCGGCGCGCGAGCGGCGCACCGCGTCGGACACGGCCTGGATGGCCTCCTTCTGGCCGATGACGCGCTTGCCGAGGTACTCCTCCATGTTCAGGAGCTTCTCGTTCTCGCCCTGCATGAGGCGACCAACGGGGATGCCGGTCCAGTCGGAGACGATCTCCGCCACGGAATCGGCGTCCACGTGGTCGGGCACCATCGGCTCGTTATCGGTCTCGGCCGCGTCCGCCTCGTCGGCGGCGCGTTCGGCGGCGGCGAGCTCCTTCTGGATGGCGGGGATCTCGCCGTACAGGATGCGGCTGGCCTTCTCCAGGTCGCCCTCTCGGGCGGCCTTGTCGGCTTCCACGCGCTTGGCGTCGAGCTGGGCGCGCAGGTCGCCGACCTTGTTGTGGCCGGCCTTCTCCGCGTCCCAACGGGCGGTCAGGCCGCTCAGCTTCTCGCGCGTGTTGGCCAGTTCGGCCTGCAGCTTGCCCAGACGCTCCTTGGACGCGGGGTCCTCGGCCTTCTTCAGCTGCATCTCCTCCATCTCCAGACGGGTGACCTTGCGCTGCAGTTCGTCGATCTCCTCGGGCTGCGAGTCAAGTTCCATGCGCAGGTGGGCGGCGGCCTCGTCGACCAGGTCGATGGCCTTGTCCGGCAGCTGACGGCCGGAGATGTACCGGTTCGACAGCGTGGCGGCGGCGACCAGCGCGTCGTCGCCGATCGTGACCTTGTGGTGCGCCTCGTACCGCTGCTTCAGACCACGCAGGATGGCAATCGTGTCCTCGACGGATGGCTCGCCCACGTACACCTGCTGGAAGCGGCGTTCCAGCGCCGGGTCCTTCTCCACGTTCTCGCGGTATTCGTCGAGCGTGGTGGCGCCGATCAGACGGAGTTCGCCGCGCGCCAGCATGGGCTTCAACATGTTGCCGGCGTCCATCGAGCCTTCGGCCGCGCCGGCGCCGACGATCGTATGGATCTCGTCGATGAACGTGATGATCTGGCCGTTCGCGTTCTTGATCTCGTTGAGCACGCTCTTGAGGCGCTCCTCGAATTCGCCGCGGTACTTGGAGCCGGCCACCATGGAGCCCAGGTCCAGGGAGATCAGTTTCTTGTTCTGCAGGGTGCTCGGCACGTCGCCGGCCACGATGCGCTGCGCCAGGCCTTCCACGACGGCGGTTTTGCCGACGCCGGGCTCGCCGATCAGCACCGGGTTGTTCTTGGTGCGCCGGCTCAGGATCTGGATGACGCGGCGGATCTCCTGGTCGCGGCCGATCACCGGGTCGAGCTTGCCGTCGCGCGCCTGCGCGGTCAGATCGGTGGAGTACTTCTCCAACGCCTTGTAGTTGCCTTCGGCGTCCGGGCTCGTGACCTTCGCACCGCCGCGCACGCCGGGCACGGCCTTGCGTAGCGCCTCGGGGGTAATGCCGTTGCGCTTGAGGATGTCGGCGCTCTGGTTCGGGGTGGCCGCGGCGATGCCGATGAGCAGGTGTTCGGTGGACACGTATTCGTCGCCCATCGCCTGCATTTCCTTCTCGGCCTGCGCGAGCGCGGCGGTCAGCTGGCGACTGGCCTGCGGCTGCGCGGTGCTCGAACCACTGGCGCTTGGCAACGCGACCAGCGCGTTGCGAATCTCAGCCCCGATGCGCTGGCGGTCGCCGCCAGCGGCCTGGATCAGGCCGGGGACCACGCCGTTCTCCTGACGGAGCAGGGCGTCCATCAGATGCAGGGTCTCGACCTGCGCGTTGCCCGCGGCGGACGCGCTCTGAATCGCGTCGCCGATCGCCTCCTGGGCCATCGTCGTGAACTTCTGTTCCATATCATCCTCCATGCGTCGCGCCCCGCCGCGGCTTGCTGCCGGGCCGTCTTCGGACGCGATTCCCGCTGTCTGATATGGTCAACCGACCATGCCCCTATTCTATTCCCAAAACTTGAGTGAAGTTGACTCAAGTTTATAATTCCATCATCATAGACCCTCGCCCCTTTCGCACACGATATGCTGTGGTCGGCTAATCCGATTCCGTGTGTGGCCGCGCACTATGCGTTTAGTTGCGGATTCGCAACCAAACGCATATGAGCATTGCCAAGTACTTTCCCAACAATTCCGGGAAGGCCGAGCATTTCTTCTATACGAATTCAGCTTGACGGCCCTACGATCACATTGGCCACCCATAAGACCCACGAGCCGCCGCGTCCGATAAGCCCGTAAGCACAAGAGCCGCCCCCCCCCGATACGCGGGGCATCGACTCCCACTTTCATTCGCTTCGGGAATGACTCATTTGAGCACATGCCGTTTATGCAGCGGGCCGCACGCGGGCCTCCATCCGGACTCCTTGCAGGACGTGACCCGGTTCGCACTACCTCCGCGTTGAAATTCTCTTGCAAGGAAAATCAAGCCCTCCGGATTCGAACCCCGAGGTAGTGCGAACCTACCCTCAGCCCTGAACCACCACATTCCTCAGCGAGCCGATGCCCTCCACATGCACAACCGCCTCATCGCCGGGCTTCAACGAGCCGGAGGCGTGCGGGGTGCCGGTCAGGATCACGTCGCCGGGCAGCAATGTGGCATAGCTGGAGATGGCGGCGATCTGCTCGGGGATGCTGTGGATCAGGTTCGCCGTGGTGCCGCCGGCCTCGGGCACGTCCTCCCCATTGAGGCTGAACGAGATCCGCGCATCCCGCCAGTTGAGCTCGGTCTGGATCCACGGGCCCAGCGGGCATGCCGTGTCGAATCCCTTGGCGCGCGTCCACATCGGATCGAGCTTCTGCAGGTCGCGCAGCGTCACATCGTTGGTGCAGGTGAACCCCAGCACATAGTCCATGGCCCGCTCCACCGGCACGTTCTTGGCGATCCGCCCAATCACCACCGCCACCTCCGGCTCATAGTTCATGTCATGCGAAGCGCTCGGCCTGACAATCGGGTCATCAGGCCCGATGACCGAGGTGGATGGCTTCATGAAAATCATCATGTCCTCGGGGGCATGGGCGATGTCCGAGTGTCCGGCCTCATGCATGAACTGCGCATGCGCCTCATAGTTCTTGGCCAACCCGTAGATCTTCGAGGGGATGATCGGCGCCAGCAGCCGAATGCCGTCGGCATCCAACGCATACCGTTCACCGGTCGGGTTCACGCGCGAGCCGCCGAGCGGATACCCGTCGAGCGCCACCAGGTAATCCTTCTCCTCGGCCTCGTCATACTGCACAAAGGCATACTGCGGAACATCATCATGCGAAAAACGTGCGATTCTCATGCTTCACAGTCTAGGCCATGCGCCTGCCTCACTTGAACGCGCGCTCGCCGAAGATGGCCGTGCCCACACGCACGATGGTCGATCCTTCTGCAATCGCCAGTTCCATATCCTGCGTCATGCCCATCGAAAGCTCACGGCAATGCCCCGTTCCGGGATCCCCGGAAGCCAGGATCTGTTCGCGCAACCGCCGCAGATGCGCGAATCCGGCCCGGATAACCCGCTCATCATCCACATGCGCGCCGATGGTCATCAGTCCCTGCAGGTCCACGCCGCCCATCGCGCCGATCCGCCGGGCGATATCGAGCGCAAGCGCCGGATCGCACCCGGATTTGGAGGCTTCGCCGGATTCGTTGACCTCAAGCAGCACGCCCACGGTGATGCCGGCGGCCACAGCCCGCCGTGCGATCTTCTCCGCGAGTTCGATGGAATCGACCGATTCGATGGTGTCCACAACCGGCAGGACCTTGTTGATCTTGTTCGATTGCAACTGTCCAATGAGATGGAACGGAATGTGCCCGGCCACGACCGACGTGCCGCCGTCACCGTCACCATCGCTGCCGCCGCCCCCGTTCCCGCCGGCAGCCGCGTCACCGCCGTCCGCGCCCAACGCATATCCGCGCTCCCCGCACAACCGCCGCAAGCCGTCGACCTTGGCCACCACCTCCTGCGGCCGGTTCTCCCCTATCATCCGCACGCCGGCGTCGATTGCCGCCATGATTTCCCCGACGTCGCGGGTTTTGGTGGCCGCGAGCAGCCGCACGGATCCGGCTTCGCGCCCGGCGGCGCGTTCGGCCTCCGCGATGCGGTCGAGCACCCGATGCACCCCGTCCGTAATCTGCCGCGTCCGTTCCGGGCCGATCGACTCGTTCGCCAGATCCTTGTGTTCCATGTATGCAGCCATTGCCAGCTCCCCGCCGATTCCGCGTTCTGCGTTCCGCCTCGATTCCCAGTCCATCGTAGTCCGCCGGCGGACCAGGTCAATGGAACAAGGTCAACAGGACCACGTCAACACCCGTCGCCCCGTCACCCGTTGCCCATTGAGAAGCACATCACCCGAAACCCGAGATCTACTAGTGCTTCGGCCAGCGCGCCCCGTGCCGCATCGGGTTCCATGGCCCTCGCCGCAGGAACGCGGCCAGAAGCAGCAGTGGCAGCAGCGTGCCGGATACGGCGATCGCCGCGGCAACGCGCGGGTCATGTGGCGCTTCCTCGATGGGCGGGATATCGCCCGGGATCGCCGCCCGGACGCCGGAAACGAGCAGTCGGTGCGTGTTCACGCCGTACGGGGTGCAGGTCATCAGCGTGACCCGGTCCTCGCCCTCCACGATTTTCAGCCGCGAGGTGTCGTCGGGCTCGATGACCTCGATCCGATCGACCCGATAGCCCAACGTCTCGCCCATCACATCGATGTAGAAGTAGTCGCCGACCTTCATCTCATCGAGTCGGGTGAACATCATGGCTTCCACCATGCCTCGATGCCCGGTGATCACCGAGTGGGTCGACTCGCCGCCGACCGGCAGGCTCGACCCGTACAGGTGCCCCGCGCCCGAGGCCAGCGCCGACTCCGAGGTGCCGTGGTAGATCGGCAGGTCCACCGAGATCTCCGGGATGCGGATCGCGCCCATCACGCCGCCGCCCGCGTCCAACAGCGACTGGTATTCCTCGTCCTGCGCGGATGCGGAGTCCTCGCCGGAGGCGCGCGAGCCGCCCGATTCGGCGGAGAACGGGTCGCGCGCCTCGCCCAGCACGGGCTGCCCCGATGCGGCGAGCCGCTCGTTGTAGGCGTGGGCGGCGGCCAGCGATTCCTCGGCCTGCGGGTATGGCCAGCCCGCCACGCGTTCCGCCGCGGCCGACGTGGTGTGCGCCAGCCGCACGTCCGACTGGTATTGCAGCACCATCGGGTACCCGATGACGCACAGCGCCAGTACCAGCAGCAGCGCCGACAGGATCCGCAAGCCCCACATCGACCGGCGCAGGCTGCGCTGCCGCTTCACCAAATCGGATACATCGATCGCTTCCAGGAACGGCGTCGGCACGAACTCCCCCGATGCCGACGTTCCCGCGGCGTTGTCCCCGTCGATTCCCCCTATCTTGGCAACGTCACCGCGATCATGCGACGCGCGCCGCCGGATGTCGGCGTTCCTCCTGTGATGTGAGCCGCGCATACCGCTCCTTCCAGACCGAACGTGTTCCGACACGTCGCACCCCGCTTCCCCCGTATATGACGCGACGTGGCGGTCGTCCTCCGACTGTAAGCATACTGCCAACCGTCAGACGGTCTGCACCAGTCGAGAATCCCCCGATACCCCCGCCGCTGCCTCGGAACCGGAACAGGGCAAGATAGAATACCCATTACATTGGTTACTGGGTCCCGCGCCGCGGGGCCCGGTCGCCGAGTGTGGT
>SAMEA3387454__coassemble_2028_pt1 | contig 22012 bp, 17 predicted proteins | sample SAMEA3387454__metabat2_high_PE_014 | metagenome-assembled genome bin SAMEA3387454 (sample SAMEA3387454) | Felis catus | biome: Faeces | place: United Kingdom | collected 2012
CGCACGGACGACAGCCTGTCGGCTGCCTCCAGCGCGTCCTCGAACAGCCGCCGGCGCTCCTGCCGGAGCTCGGCCAGCTTCTCCGGCGAGGTGTCCAGATCCTCCACGTCCAGCACGGCCCTGTCACGCCAAGCGATCACGTCGGCCAGGGTCGGCCCCCAACGGCGGGTCAGCTCGTCGAGCTCGTGGATGCGCCCGTTGATCGCGTCCAGATCGTCGACGCCCTCCTCCATATCGATCTGGCGGGAAAGGCTGAACACCACATCCGACAGATCCGCGCCGATCGATTCCAGACGGTCGGCCAGATCGGAGAACGGCCCCTCCACATGGATGGCGCGCAGGTGCTGCACGGCGCGTGTGATCAGATCCGAGGCCCCCAATGCGTCCGGATCGCCGTCGACCGCCGAGGCGTCCAACGCGCCCAGCGCGCCGCCCACGCCCTGGGCTATCTCCGCGGCGTTCTCGATGCGGCTGCGGCGGGTCTTGAGGTCCTCGTCCTCCCCCGGCTGCGGATCGACCCGATTGATGCGCTCGATCGATTCGCGTAGGTAGTCGGCCTGCTGCCGGATCGAGGACTCTTGGCTGGCCAGTTTCTCCAGCCGTTCGTCCATGGCCGCCAACGCCTCCCACGCCTGTCGGTATGAGGCCAGTTCCGCCTGGTCGCCGGCCACGGCGTCCAGGAACTCGCGCTGTCTGGCGGCGGAGGCGATGCGCAGCTGGTCGGCCTGCCCGTGCACCGTGACCAGTTCGTCGGTGATGCGGCCCAGCACGGATCGGGGTACGCTACGGCCGTTCGCCGTGGCGCGCGAGCGCCCGGACGCCGGCACGCTGCGTGCCAGGAACAGCTCGCCGTCCTCCGGCTCGACCCCGGCCTCGGCGGCGATGGCGGCCGCCGCGGTCTGCGGCCCGGCCATGAACACCCCTTGCGCCCATGCGGCGTCCGCGCCCGACGACACGCGATTGGCGTCGGCGGCGGCACCGGAGATCAGTCGGATGGCGTTCAGCAGCATCGATTTGCCGGCACCGGTTTCGCCGGTGATGGCGGTCATGCCCGGGGCGGGCGTCAGCACGGCCGACCGGATGGGCCCCAGGTTGCGAATCTCGAGTTCCTCCAACATGCCGGTTCAGACCTCGCTTCCGCCGGTGTCCCCGGTGGCGCAGGTGCCGCAGCAGCGGTCGGCGTCATCGCTGTGCACGACTTTGGCCGCGGACGGCCAGGAGACCGCGACCTGCCCGTGGTGGACGTCGCCGGTTTTGCGCGCCTGTTCGCGCCAGCCGACCACCGGCAGGTCGAATTTGCTGACCAGACGGCTGGTGAACGGTGCGCCGGACAGACGTGCCAGGCGCAGCATGTTGCGCGATTCGCGCACCTGGACGCGCGTGCCCTTCGGCAGTTCGCGCTGACGGCGCCCGTCGCAGCAGATCCAGCCGTTCGTGGAGGATTCCTCCAGGATGTCCAGGGTGAACGTCGAGTGCGAACCGATGATCAGCGGACGCGCGAACAGCGCATGCGCGGCGTTCGGCACCAGTTGCAACGCCTTGACGTTCGGCCAGATGATCGGCCCGCCGGCGGAGAACGCGTAGGCGGTGGATCCGGTCGGGGTGGAGACGATCACACCGTCGCACCCGAACGAGCTCATCTCCACGTCGTCCACGCGGATGGACAGCTCCACCATCCGGCCGCGGTCCACGCGCTCCAGCGTGATATCGTTCAGCGCCCAGTCCTCCAACGGCTTGTCCGCGCCGGGCATCCACACGTCGGTATGCGCGATCATGCGCTCCTCGATCGAATAGTCCCGGTCGGCGATGCGTTGGATCGCCTCGCTCATCTGGAAGCTTTCGAATTCGGCCAGGAACCCCACATGGCCGAGGTTCACGCCCAGGATCGGCACGTCGGTGCAGTGCACCAGCTCGGCGGCGCGCAGGATCGTGCCGTCGCCGCCCAGCACCACCACGATCTCGGTGTCGGGGTCCACACGCGGCGAGTCGCCGCCGAAGCGCGGCGCGGCCACGTTGTCGACGATCGACACCTGGAACCCGGCGTGACGCAGCTGATCCACCGCCTCGGGCACCACCGTTCCGCTTTCGCGCAGACGGCTGTGCGTCACCACCACGGCACGGCGATCGCTGCCCATAATGCCCCTTCCGTTCAAGGTCCATGCGGCGGCGTTCCGGCCGCCCACACCCATCCTAATCGAAGCCGCCCCTGCGCGCCGTACAATGGTGCCGTCGGACGAACATGTGTCCGGATCGGCGTCACGGACGCACTACGGGCCGCAGCGGGGCCGGTTCCCGGTAAGGAGCAGTGCATGAAGCCATCCAACAGCCATAGACCGTCGATTCGCCGGCGCGCGCCCCGCGGCACCGATCTGTGGCGCGCGCTGGTGGATCCCGATCAGGACCTCTCCGCCCGCAGGCGGGTGCTCGGCGACCTGCTGCTCGCCTACCCCGGACGGTTGACCATCATCTACTTCATCATGCTGGTCGTCATCGCCACCGTGCTGCTGACGCTGCCCGTCTCCTCGCGCTCCCCCGGTTCCACGGACCCGCTGACCGCGTTCTACACGGCGGTGTCGGCCCTGTCCACCTGCGGCATACCCATCGTCAACAGCACCGAGCATTGGAGCGTGTTCGGCCAGTGCGTGATCCTGGTGTCGGTGCAATTGGGCGGGCTCGGGGTCATGACCTTCGCCTCGCTGATCATGCTGGCCACGGCACGGCATCTGCGCGCCTCGCAGCGGCTGCGCACCGCCAACGAGCTGGGCGCCTCGGCGTTGGGCGAGACCAGGGACGTGCTCGCCGTGGTGTTCGCCACCACGTTCATCATCGAGGGCATCACGTTCGCCGCCCTGTTCCCCGGGCTGTTCTCCATCAACCGGGGCGATTGGGGGCAGACGGCCTGGGAGGCGCTGTTCTACGCGGTGTCGGCCTACAACAACACCGGGTTCACGCCGGATGCGGCGGGTCTGCACGTCAATAGCCCGGCCGTCGGCCTGCCGATCCTGCTCAGCGCGTTCTGCGGCACGCTCGGCTTCCCCGTGCTGCTCAACCTGGCGCGCGCCTGCCGCCGCCGCATCCCGCCGCGCCGTTGGCAGCTGCATACCAAGCTCACGCTGGTCACCACGTTCGCGCTGGTCCTGTGCTCCCTGCTGTGGTACGTGGCAGTCGAATGGAACAACCCGCGGCTGTATGCCGACGCCGATCTCGGCGTCAAGCTCCAGGCCGCGCTGTCCGCCGCGGTGATGCCCCGATCGGCCGGGTTCGACCTGTCCTGGGTGCCGGAGCTGAGCGATCCGACCCGTGTGTTCATGAGCATGCTGATGTTCATCGGCGGCGGCAGCTCCTCCACGGCCGGAGGCATCCGCGTCACCACGTTGGCCGTGCTGGTGCTGACCTGCCGCGCCGCGTTGACCGGGCACGGCGACGTGACGGCCTTCCGCCGCCGTCTGCCCATGCGCGTGGTGATGATGGCGGTCAGCGTGACCCTGATCTTCGCCCTGCTCACCTTCGCCGCCTCGCTCGCGTTGATGTTCGTCACCGGCAAGCCGTTGAGCGACGTGCTGTTCGAAGCCTGTTCGGCCTTGAGCCTCGGCGGCTATTCGGTCGGCGTGGCGAATGCGCAGGAGCCGGCCACGCTGGTCATCCTCGCGCTGCTGATGATCGCCGGCAGGATCGGGCCGACATCGGTCGTCTACGCGATCAGTCGGCCGCATGCCACGGAGGCGCTGCGGTATCCGGAGGAAAGTATCATCGTGGGATGACCCCGTTGTGCGGGGTGGAGGACCGGCCTCGTACGGGAAAGGAACAGGGAGATGGCGAACGGCAATCGCAGTGTGCTGGTGGTCGGGTTGGGACGGTTCGGCAGCGCCGTGGCCACCACGCTCGACCATATGGGGCAGGACGTGCTCGCGGTCGACAGGAACGCCGAACTGGTCAGCCGATGGTCGTCGATCCTGCCCACCGTGCAGGCAGACCTGACCGACGTGATGGCGGTCGAGCAGATCGGCATTACCGATTTCACCACCGCCGTCGTGGCGATCGGCGACAGCGTGGAGGCCTCGGTCCTGGTGACGGGCAACCTGCTGGACGCCGGCATCAGCGACATCTGGGCCAAATCCGTTTCCCTCCAGCATGCGCGCATTCTCGAACGCATCGGCGCCACGCACATCATCAACGCCGAGACCGATGCCGGCAAGCGCGTCGGCCACCTCGTCTCCGGCAACTACCTGGACTACATCGAGATCGACGGCCCGCACACGGTGGTCAAGATCCACACCCCTAGCCATCTGGTCGGCTACAGCATCGCGGAGGCCCAGGTGCATGAACGGTACGGGGTGACCGTGGTCGCCGTCAAGTCGCCGAACCGCGACCTGGAATACGGGTCGAAGGATCTGGTCATGCATCGCAACGACGAGCTGATCCTCATGGGCACGCAGGACCAGATCGAGCAATTGATCCGCGGATGACGCCGCCGGGACCTGCATGACGGAAGACCGCGGAACGGCGCGGCTCCCCGGCCGCCGCACGACGGATGACCTGCAGAGCCGCTTGCATCGGCGGTGTGCGCTCCGATAATCGAAAGGTGACGGCGGTGCCGCCGTCATGTAGGGAGAGCACCATGAATCTGCGTCTGTCGGATGGTCATGTCGCCGCCGGGCGATACCGCACAATCACGGCCCGCGGCCACACCGTCATCGATCCCGGGGTGGTCTTCGACACCCTGGTAGTCGCCGGCGTGGTGACCATGGCCGGCTGCCGGGGCGGAACGGTGGAGTGCAAGGCGGGCCGCATGGTGTGCACCGGGGATATGGACGTCCGCAGCATCGGCGGCTATGGCGAGATCCATGTCTCGGGCAGGCTGTCCTGTCAGACGCTGCGCTTCGTCGGCGTCGTGCGCGCCGACGGAGACCTCGTATGCGCCGGAGATGTCACCGTCGACGGCATCCTGAGCAACGACAGGATCATCTCGGCCACGTCGGTCACGTTGCGTGGTGTACTCGAAAGCACGGACGTCCGGACCGATACGCTGAGCATCGAACCGTTGCACAGCATGATGCTGACGCGGCATGCGATGGGCGAGTACACCGCATCGAGCCGCGCCCGCACCGTGGTCGGCAATGCGGTGCGCGTCCATGCCCTGACATGCGTGACCCTGCATGCCGACGCCGTGGAGCTGTCGGAGCGCTGCCGGATCGAGCGGTTGTGCAACGCCTCGCATGTCGCCGGCGACGGCACGGCGGATGTGTCGTTGTTCCGCCCGACCTGTTCGCAGACGCATCTCAAGCGCCGCAGGGCCTGAACGCCGCTCAGCGCTCCGCCGCGCGCGCGTACAGCAGGTACTCGGCGTTGCCGTGCGTCCCCTCGATCGGCGATGGCGCCGTGGCGACGACGTCCAATCCGCATTCGTCGGCGCATGCGGCGACGGCCGCCAGCGCCCGCTCGCGCAATGCGGGGTCCTCGACGATGCCGCCCTTGCCCAGATGCCCCCTGCCGACCTCGAACTGCGGCTTGACCAGGAGCACGATATGCGCGTCGGGGGCGGCGATGCGTGCGATCACCGGGATGACGTACGTCAACGAGATGAACGAGACGTCGGAGACCACCATCCGCGGCCGGTAGGGCAGATCGCCGTCCCGCACGTCGCGGATGTTGACGCCGCTCATCTCGATGATGCGCGGATCGCCTGCGATGCGCGGGTCGAGCTGTCCGTGGCCGACGTCGAGGGCGATGACGCGGTGCGCGCCGCGCCGCAGCAGCACGTCGCAGAATCCGCCGGTGGACGCGCCGATGTCCAGGCAATCGAATCCGACCGGCTCCGGCAGCCCCGCGGCGCGGAACGCGTCGAATGCGCCGACCAGTTTGTAGGCGCCGCGGGAGACATAGTCGTCGCCTTTGTCGATGGCGATGTCCGAGGCGGAGGCGATCGTCTGCGCCGGTTTGACGGCGGTGACGCCGTCGACCATGACCTTGCCCGACTTGATCAGCCGTTGCGCCTTGGCCCGGGATTCCACCAGCCCCAGCGCCACGAGTGCGGCGTCCAGACGGTCGGGGATTGTGGTGCCGCCGTTGTCGATGCCCATCAGATATCCCGGCTTTCGTTGAGATCCTGTTGCAGCGCGTCCAGAACCTGCTGGAAGGCCGCGATGCGTTGGTCGTCGTCCAATCCGTCGAGTTCCGCCAGTTCGGGGAACCGCGCGGTCAACGGTGCCGGGGTCTCCCGCTGCGATTCGCTATCGGCATCCGGCATGGTGATGTTCACTCCCCCGCTCCGATGAGGCCGAAATCCGGCAGGATGTCGGCATCCAACGCTCGTCCGTCGTCCGAGGCCTCCCAGGCGGCGCAGCATGCCGCCCGCAGCGCATCCATGGCCGTCGCGTCGCTGACGGTCAGTCGTCCCGCGGCGTCGATGGCGGCCTCGTCCCGTCCGCACACCCAACGCCCGTCCGGTTCACGGCGCGGCGCGGGCATCGGCTCGTTCAACGCACGCAGGTCGCGGGCGATGAAGGTCGGCCGCAGGTGGCGGGGGGCGAGCATGAGCTCACGCGGGTTCGTCACGCCGGTCAGCACGGCCAGGGAATGGTAGCCGCCGCGGTTGCCCGCTTCGATATCGGTGTCCAGACGGTCGCCGATGGCCAGGCACAGCTCCCGCCGGACCGGTTCCGCGCCGTCGGCGGCCGCCAACAGCCGGGCCTCGTCGTACATGGCCGATTCCGGTTTGCCGGCGCAGGCCGCGGGCTGCACGCCGGTGGCGTTGACGACGGCCTGGACCATCGACCCGCATCCGGGGGCGATGCCCAGTTCGCGGGGTATGGTCAGATCGCGGTTGGTCACGTAATAGGCGGCGCCACGCTCCACGGCGAAGGCCGCCTGCGCCAGCTGGTTCCAGGTCATATCGGGGTACCAGCCCTGCACCACGGCGGCGGGATCGTCCTCGGCGCGCTCCACGATCTCAAGCCCCTGCCGGGCGATCTCCTCGCGCAGATGCTCCGCACCCACCACCAGCACCTTCGCGCCGTGCGGCACCGCGCGGGCGACCATGCGTGCGGCCACCACCGAGGAGGTGATGACCTGCCGGGGTTCGACGCTCAGGCCGAATCCGATGAGCTGATCGGCCACCACGGACTGGAAGCGCGAGGAATTGTTCGTGGTGTATTCGATGGCCATGCCCATACGTTCGGCGTTTCTGATGGCATCGGAGGCGTGGTCCACCGGGTTCTTGCCTCGGTAGACCACGCCGTCCAGGTCCAGCAGCGCCAGCGCGTAGGCTTCGGCCAACGGGCGATCGGAGCCGCGAAGGTACGCCGGCATGCCGTCAGTCCTCGTCGGAGGCCGGCTCGGTGGAGTCGTCCTGCGGCTGGTCGGCGTCCGATTCGCCGGTGGCGGGTTCGACCACGGATGAGGCGCCGTCCTGCGCCTCCTGCGCGGGCAGTTCGCTCTCGTCGTCGGATTCGGTGTCGTCATCGTCGATGCCGGCGTCGGCCAGGATCTCGCGCACCTCGTCGTCCACGGTGAAATCGGCGTCCTCCGACTCGTCCTCGCCCGACTCGTCGTCGGTGTCGGACTCATCGGCCCGGCCCTCGCCATGCTCGCCCTCGTCGGCCTCGTCGTCCGGAGCGAAGCGCGCGTCGTCGGCGGTGATGCCGAGGTCCTCCATCAGGTCCTCCGACATGGTCTGCAGATCGTAGTCGATCAGCACGTCCTCATCGGTCTCGTCCTCGTCCACGTCGGCGTACTGCATCTCCAGCTTGTCCAGCATGGTGTCGAGGGCCACCGCCTCGTCCGTGCGTCCGGCCTCCTCGAGGAAGTACTGCTCGGCCTGGACCGCGCGCATGCGGTAGGCGCCGGCCAATCCCTTGGAACGGCCCAGCGTATGCACGATCTGAATGGCCTTGTCCCACAGCTCCAGATCGCCCAGGGCGCCGGCGTACACCAGGAACATCTCGGCCTTGGCCTCGCCGCGCAGATACTTGGCGTCGTCGGACATGGCCAGCTCGATGGCCTTCTTCGGATTGCCCACGCCGCGCTCGCAGTCGGCGATGAACGGCAGATAATCCAGGAAGCCGTTCATGCGGTAGGCGGTGCGGAACTCGCGCATCGCCAGCTTGTAGTCGCCCTGACGGTAGGCGATGAACGCCAGCGTCTCACGGGCGATGTCGATGCGGGAGGCCTGCTTGGCGGCCCACTTGGCATGCGCCAGCGCATTCTCCGGATCGTTCTCCTCCTGCGCGTACGCGGCCAGGATATGCAGGCCGATGTTCTCGGCATGCTCCTTCGACAGACCGCGCAGGCGTTCGCGTTCGTCCTTGGAAAGCATCGACCATTCAAGCCCCTTGGGCATCTTGGGCTCTCCCGGACGGCGGTCGGTATACGGGTTCTGCGAGGGGAAGCTCATCGTGCCGTCGGAATTGCGGCGTGGCTTGGACATGTACTCGCCGCGCTTGGCCTCACGGTACTGGCGCTTCTCCTCGGGGGTGAACTCCCGACGCTCGTCGCGGGCCTGCCCGTCGTGTCGGCGGTCCTGGCGGTCCTGATGATACGGACGGTTCTGGTCGCGGAATCCATCGCGGCCGCCGTCACGATAGCGCGGATTGTCGCCGCCATGCTGGCCGTTACGACGGAAGCCGGAACGATTGCCCTGCCCGTTGCCGTGATGGAAGGAACGGTTGCCGCCACCCTGTCCGTTACGATGGCCGCCGTTGCCGTAACGACGCTCGCCCTCACCGTCGTTGTAGCGGCGTTCGCCGTCACCATTGTAGCGGCGCTCGCCGTTGTAGCGGCGCTCGCCGTTGTAACGGCGTTCACCGTCACGGTGGAACCGACGCTCGCCGTTGTAATGACGTTCACCGTCGCGGTGGAACCGGCGCTCGCCGTCACCGGCACCATGCCGTGCGTCATCGTGGCGACGGTACCCGCCGTTGTCATCGTGACGGCGCGGCCTGAACCCCTTGTCGCCGTAGCTCTTGCCGCCGTTGCCGCGCGGCTTGAACCCCTTGCCCCCGCGATTGCCGGGGCGGCCGGAGCCGGGCTTGCGGCCGCCGTACGAGCGGCCACCGTGCGAAGCGTGATTGTTGTTGCCTTCTGCCATGTCGTTCCTTTTCATCCGCCGCTGCTGTCAACGGCCGTTCATCGTTACCGATAGCCTACATCGTTGCCCGAACCGCACGGTGTCCCGCCGCGTCGGCCCTCGGGGCCTCAACGGCGGGACACCGTCATGGATCGGAAATGTCAATCGTCAGCGGGCCGCCACCACGCCAAGCGCCTTCTTGCCGCGGCGGATCAGTGTGAACCGCCCCTGCAGGAGGTCGGACTCACCCAGCACCTGCTCCTCGTCGTCCACACGCACGTTATTCAGGTACACGCCACCGGACCTGATGGTCTTGCGCGCCTCGGAGATCGACTTGAACAGTCCGGCCCTCACGCCGGCCTCGGCCACGCGATCGCCCACGGCCACGCGGGCGAAGTCCTTGGAACCGTCCTCGTTCTCCACCTTCAACCCGTCCAGTGCGGCCTCAAGCGTGGCCTCGTCAATGGACGCCAGGTCGCCGCCGCGGCCGAACAGCGCCGCTGAGGCATCGATCGCCGCCTGCGTGGCCGCCTCGCCGTGCACGAAGCTCGTCACCTCCCACGCCAGCGTGCGCTGCGCCTCACGGGCGCCGGGGTTGGTCCGGCTCTCCTCGACAAGACGTTCGATCTCGGCCTTGGGCAGGAACGTGAACGCCTTGAGCAGGCTCTCCATCTCCACATCCGGGCGGTTGAACCAGAACTGGTAGAAGCGGTACGGGCTGAGCATCGTGCCGTCGATCCACACGGCGTTGCCCTCGGACTTGCCGAACTTCTTGCCCTGGGCGTCGGTGATGATCGGGCTGGTGAACACGTTGACATCCACGCCACGCACCTTGTGGATCAGGTCCAGGCCGGAGGTCAGGTTGCCCCACTGGTCGTTGCCGCCCAGCTGCAGCGTGCAGTGGTACTCGTCGAACAGATGCAGGTAGTCGTTGCCCTGCAGCACCTGGTAGCTGAACTCGGTGAAGCTGATGCCGTCCTCGGAGTTCAGGCGCCTCGCCACCGTGTCCTTGGCCAGCATGGTGCCCAGGCGGAAGTTCTTGCCGACGTCGCGCAGGAAGTCGATGACGGTCATGTTCGCGGTCCACTCGTAGTTGCTGACGAACCGGACCGGGTTGGCGCCCTCGGTCTCCAGGATGCCGCCAATCTGCGATTTCAGGCGTTCGGCCCACTGGGCCACCACGTCCTTGGGGTTGAGCGTGCGCTCGCCGGACTGGCGCGGGTCGCCGATCAGGCCGGTGGCGCCGCCGACCAGCGCGATCGGGTGGTGCCCGGCCGCCTGCAGGTGGCGCATGTTGATCAGCTGCACGAGATTGCCGATATGCAGGGAGGGCGCGGTCGGATCGAAGCCGCAATAATACGTGATCGGCTCACCGTTCAGTGCCTCGGCGAGTCGCTCCCGGTCCGTGGACTGGGAAATCAACCCGCGCCATTCCAGTTCATCGAGGAGGGTGTCGAACCCGGCCTCCTTGAAGTCGATGACGTGAGCCATTGCTATTCCATCTCCCTATCGAGTTGTATCGGATTGGCGCCTGTGGTTTCAGGCGTTCCCAGTCTGACAGCAGAGGCCGACACTGCGGGCTGCTGATACTGTGGAGGATATGACCGAAAGGGAGAAGAATGCCGTGATGGACCGCAGGGCCATGAAGGCCGCGGCCAAAGGTGTGTTCAAACGCCACTACTGGCTGATTGTCGTCATGTGCCTGATCGCCGCGCTCATCGGGGTGGAATACACCTCGTCGCTGTGGGTGGAGTCCTACGAGGACCCGACCATGGCGCAGCCGACCGTTGTGGATCAGGCCACCGAGCGGCTCGGGACCATGCTCGGCCAGATGGCCACGGGCAACGAGGATCAGGTCCGCGACGAGGTGGCGCGCAACGAGCAGGACATCCGGAACGCCGACACCATCGCCATGCTCGGCCGTTCCCGCGGCGTCTTCGCCTCGGTGCTGAACTCCTTCTCCTCGGGCAGCATCCTGCTGACCGTCTCGGATGCCGCCCGTTCGATCCTGCAGTCGCCCAACGCCGGCATCATCGCGCTGATCGTCATCAGCCTCATCGTGTACGTCTTCGGCTGGCTGTTCATCCAGGAGACCTACACGATCGTCATCCGGCGCATCATGCTGGAGGCCCGGACCTACGAGCAGGTGCCGCTGCGCCGGTTCCTCTACCCGATCCAGACCGGCCGCTGGCCGCATATGGCCTGGACGATGTTCCTCACCACGCTGTATCTGATCCTGTGGTCGTTCACCATCGTCGGCATATTCGTGAAATCCTATTCTTATTTCCTGGTGCCGTACATCATGGCGGAGAATCCGACGATGGGCGCCAACGAGGCGATCACCCTGTCGCGCCGCATGATGAAAGGGCACAAGTGGGAGTGCTTCATCATGCAGCTGTCGTTCATCGGCTGGCATGTCCTGAGCGCGCTGACGTTCGGTCTGGTCGGCATCTTCTGGCTCAACGGCTATCAGGCCGCGTTCTTCGCCGAGTATTATGCGCGACTGCGCGCCCTGTCCAAGAGCAACGGTGTGGAGGGCAGCGAGCGGTTGCGTGACGAGGCGCTGTTCGTCCGTCCCGACCGCGCGACGGTCGAGGTCGTCTACGCCGACGCCGTGGAGGCGATCGCCTCCACATCCCGCGAGCACGCGCAGCGCCCGACCGGGTTCACCGGGCTGCTGGCCGACTGGTTCGGCATCACGTTGCGCCGCAACGGCAAGGTGGACGCCTGGCAGCGCCACGAGGCGCAGATGGATGCGCTCGACCACGCGCAGGACATCCTGGATGGCCGCTGCTACCCCGGGCGGCTGGCCCCGGCCCCGATCCGCACCAAGGTGGAGCGGATCTCCGGCCCGGACGCCACACGCAGCTACACGGTGCTCAACCTGGTGATGATGTTCTTCATCTTCTGCTTCGTCGGCTGGATCTGGGAGGTCACGCTCGCCTTCATCACCGAAGGCATGTTCGTCAATCGCGGCACCCTGCACGGGCCCTGGCTGCCGATCTACGGCACCGGCGGCATCGCCATCCTCGTGCTGCTCAAGAAACTGCGCAGCAGGCCGGCGCTGGAATTCGTGGCGGCGATGGCGCTGTGCGGCGCGATCGAGTATTTCTCCTCCTGGTATCTGGAGGTCACGCACGATGGCCAGCGCTGGTGGGATTACACCGGGTATTTCCTCAACCTCAACGGCCGCATCTGCGCCGAGGGCCTGCTCACCTTCGGTCTGGGCGGCCTGGCGATCGTCTATCTGCTGGCGCCGGCGCTTGACGATCTGCTGCGCCGTGCGAACGTACGCGTGCTGACGGTCGTCGCCGCCGTGCTGCTGGTCGCCTATTGCTGCGACCAGGTCTATTCGGCGCAGCATCCCAACACCGGCGCCGGCATCACCGACTACAAGGGCTCGGACACCATATCCGCGCCCGCGGTGTCCACCATTCCGCTGGTTCCGGTACCGCAAGCCGTAGCCACACAGCGCAGTTGACTGATCCCTCAGTCGCGGCGCAGCAGCTCGCGGATGGTTTCCAGCACGCGGTCGTAGTTCACGGACTTCAAGTGGGGGAACGACTCGATCATGCGGCGCTGCTGTTCGTTGAGCATCAGCGCGGCCACGTCGCGCAGACCGGACAGCACCTCCTGCGAGGATTCGGCCCAGTCATGGATCCTGCCGCGCAGCGCGTCACGGCCCCACTGCCAATGGTCGCCGGCCTTCGCCGCGTATCCCTGCACGATATCGGTGAACGCGGCCAGGCTGTCGTCGAAATGCGCGATGCCGGCCACCGTGACCGTCAGGTCGATGATCAGCAGCAGCAGACACACAATCGACAGCCAATGCACCACCGGCAGGGGCATCAGTCCCGTCCAGTACTCCACCTGTGGTTGGATGACCCGCACGATCACCACGCCGCCCAGACCGAACACCACGGCTCCCAGCAGGCAGATGCGCCCGTTGAGGTTGAAGCGGAAATCCGTGTAATCCCACCATCGCGCGTGGAACAGCCGTTCCATCGCCCACGACGTGACGTATTCCAGGACGCTCGCCCCCAGCGCGGATACGAGGAACAGCAACACGGGATGCCCGGACAGCCCGCCCAATAACAGGCTGGCCAGCACCGCCCCGGTGCCGTAGATCGGGCACAGCGGGCCGTTGAGGAAGCCGCGGTTGACGAACCGGCGCTCCTGCACGGACACCAGGATCGACTCGTAGACCCAGCCAAGGAACGAGTAGAACAGGAACCACAGGAACAGGTGTTCGACGGCAAGCATCGGGAATCTTCCTCAGCCGCGACGGTTCCGGGCCGCCGCGGACGGCAGCGCAGGCCGACGGACCGCAACGCCGCGCCCCGGCGCCTTCGGCTGTTTGCTGAACCGGTCCGGGGACAGGGTTTCGCGGGTGGCGCTCACCTTGTCGGCCATCGTGACCAGATACCCTTCGATGTACCGCGGCGGCAGCGGGGTCAGCGGGAACATGTGCCGTGCGATGCTGTCACGCTCCACATGGTTGAGATCGCCGAAGTCGCGCATCGCGTTCTCCAGGGCGGCGCGCCCGTGGGTGAAACCGTGCAGCCGGTGTTCGCCGTTGTCCCAGTCGTGCCAATCGTAGAGGAAATAGTCGTGCAGCAATGCGGCGCGGATCAGCGAGCGCAGATCGACGCGCCGCCACAGCCGCAGCCGGTCGGCCATCCATACGGCCAGGCAGGCCACGCGGATCGAATGCGCGAAGGTGGTCACGGCACCGTGCTGGTAGCATCGGCGTTCGATCATCATATTCTCGTGCGCGATGATCTCCCGGCCATGCCGGTGCACCAGCATGCGAATCTGTCGTCGTGTCAGCATGGTCGTCCCCCAACTGTAGCGGCGCAGGAGCGCGGTCGATTATCCGTCCGCTCCCGATTGTAGGGGCAGCCGGGGTCACCGGCACTCATTCGCCCGGATGAATCCCGCCCCGTACCCCCGTCGTCAACGGCCACTGCCGTCATGCCGTGACACGGAACCATTCAAGCCCGGAATCGGTTTTCGGTTCAGCCGAGGAAGTTGCGCAGCATCGTCATGCCGTCGGGCGTCATGATGGATTCGGGGTGGAACTGGACCCCGTAGACGGGCGCCCGTCCGGGCCGGACGTCGGCCACGGCCATCACCTCGCCGTCGTCCGCGGTGGCCGTCACCTTGAGTTCCGGCGGCAACGTGGACGGGTCAACGGCCAACGAATGATACCGCGCGACCGGCACGTTGGGTGCGCATCCGGCGAACAGCGGGCAGTGCGGATCAAGTTCGGTCGGCGACTGCTTGCCGTGCATGAGCCGGCGCGCGTAGGTGATGGTGGCCCCGTATGCCTGGCAGATGGCCTGGTGGCCGAGGCAGACGCCCAGCATCGGCACCACGCCGTTCAGTTCGCGCGCCACGTCCACGATCACGCCCGCGTCCTCGGGTCGTCCCGGCCCCGGGGACAGGACGATCCGGTCGGGATGCAGCGCGCGGATCTCGTCCAGCGTCAGTTCGTCGTTGCGGACCACGCGGATGTCGGCGTCGATCGACCCGATTGCCTGCACCAGGTTGTATGAGAAGCTGTCGTAGCTGTCGATGAGCAGGATCATCGCATTCCCTCCCCCGCGATCCGCAGCGCGTCCAGTGTGGCGCCGGCCTTGTTCAGACATTCCTGGTATTCGTTGTCGGGCACCGAATCGGCCACGATGCCCGCGCCGGCGCGCACGAAGACACGGCCGTCCTGCGCGAAGGCGAGGCGGATGCCGATGCACACGTCCATGTTGCCGGTGAAGTCGAGGTAGCCGATCGCCCCGCCGTAGACGCCGCGCTTGACGCCCTCCATCTCGCCGATCAGCTGGCAGGCGCGGATCTTCGGGGCGCCCGAGAGCGTGCCCGCGGGCAGGACCGCGGCGATGGCGTCGAGCGCGTCGCAGTCCTCGCGCAGTTCGCCGCGCACGTTGGAGGCGATGTGCATGACATGCGAGTAGCGTTCGATGTCGCGCAGCCGCTCCACCTGCACGGAGCCGAACCGGCTGACGCGCCCCAGGTCGTTGCGCCCCAGATCGACGAGCATGTTGTGTTCGGCCAGTTCCTTGGGGTCGGCGAGCAGTTCCCGTTCGAGCCGGAGGTCCTCCTCGTCGCTCGTGCCGCGCGGCCGCGTGCCCGCCAGCGGGAAGGTGTGCAGGACGCCGTTCTCCAGACGGACCAGGGTTTCCGGCGAGGCGCCGGCGATCTCGATGTCGGTGCCGGACAGGTAGAACATGTACGGCGAGGGGTTGGTGACGCGCAGCACCCGGTAGGTGTCCAGCAGGCTGCCTTCGAACGGGGCGCTCAGCTGGTTGGACGGCACGATCTGGAAGATGTCGCCTTCGTGGATGTGCAACTTGGCGCGTTCGACCATGGCCCGGAACTGGTCGCGGCTGAACAGCGCCGTGATCGGGCCGGTCAGCCGTCCTTCGCCGTTCCGGCACCGTTCGCCCTCGCGCAGCAGCCGTTCGAGCCGGTCGAGTTCGGTGACGGCCTGGTTGTATGCGACCTTGAGGTCGCCATCCAGCGGCATGTTGACGATCAGGGTCACGGTCTGGCGCACGTTGTCGAAGGCCACGACCTTGTCGAACAGCATGAGTTCCAGGTCGCGCAGCCCGTGCGGGTTGTCCACGTCACGCCGGACCGTCGGCTCCGCGTATTTCAGGTATTCGAAGGCGAAGTAGCCGACCAGACCGCCGGTGAACGGCGGCATGCCCTCGATGCGCGGGCTGCGGTACCGGCTGAGGATCTCCCGGATCCGCGCGGAGGGGTCGTCGGTGTGGAAGGTCCTGTCGCCGATGGTTATCCGCCCGTCGGTGCAGGTCACCGCCAGCGACGGTTCGAATCCGAGGAAGGTGTACCGTCCGCGCCGTTCTCGTCCGACCACCGATTCGAGCAGATAGCAGCGGTCGGATACGGCCTTGAACGCGCGTAACGCCTCGATCGGCGTGATGTCGTCGGCCAGGATCTCCCTACCGACGGGCGCGATGGTGTATGCGCCTGAGGCGGCGGCCCGTTGAATGGTGTCCAATGGTGTGGTGGTGAACATGGTGGCGCTTTCGGTCCGGCAGTAGGTTGGAGCAAACAATACCGCGCCGTCGTTGCCGTGCATCCCGCATGTTCACGATGCAGACATCCACATATAACGCCGCAGGCCCCTCCCGGCGTTCGGGAGAGGCCTCCGGATTGTATGCGACACCGGTCCGCCGTCGGGCACGATATGCGGCCGGACGGGACCGGCGTACGGCGCTCAGGCGTTCCTGGCGTCCTTGCGGATCTTGGTGGCGTAGATCGCGGCGGCGACGGTGACCGCGAACACGATCCAGCCGAGCCAGTTCACGGAAGAGCCGAGCAGCTGGCTGAGCACCACGGAAATCATGCCGACGATGGCCAGGATCCAGGCGAGCACCATGAACACGCCAATCTTGGCGGGATTCTTGGCGCCACGGATGCCCAGCGCGCCGAACACGATGTAGAACAGGCCCGAGATCAGCCACCAGATGGCCAGAGCGAGGCTCCACACCATCACGTTGAGATCAAGACCATCGGCGACGGCCACGGTCTGGGCGGGGTCCACCACGCGCGCGCCGGCGATCATCACGCCGCCCGAGATGAGGTAGACGACGCCCAACACGATGAACAGCACGCCGAACACCTTGAGTGCGCCGCGTTCCGCGGACACGGACTGGTTGGAGGAGGTCACAATTGGTTCCTTTCCCGAAAGCTCTCTTCCTTTGGACATGGATCCATCCATGCCGACCCTCAGTATGGACTGCATCGGCGGCCCTGTTTACCGCAAACAGCCCGAATGTTCCCCTTTTACGGCAGAAACCGCCCATTCGGGGCGCATCGCGGTCAGTCCACCGATTTGAGGCTCTCCACCATATCCACCTTGTCGAGCCGGCCGCGCATGGCCAGCACCACCACACCGCTGAACACCAAAGTGAGCAGGAAGGCGTACAGGTAGCTCAACGGATGGATGATCCGCCCGAACATCACCACATCCACCTCCACCGTGGTGATGACGAATCCCTCCAGCCAGGTGCCGAGCGCCAACCCGAACAGATCACCGACCAACGAGAGGATCGCGATCTCCCGGAAGATGTAGGCGTTGACCTCGCCGCGGGTGAACCCCAGCACCTTGAGCGTGGCGATCTCGCGCACGCGTTCGCCGATGTTGATGTTCGTCAGGTTGTACAGCACGATGAACGCCAACGCCGCGGCCGAGACGATGAGCACCACCACAATCAGGTTGATCGAGCTCAACATCGTGGAATACGTGTCGATCGAGATCGCCGAGAACCCGACCGTGGACAAATGCGGCACCTCGCGCAGGGCGGCCGACAGGTCGTCCCTGGCGCGCTGGCCGTCCGGCGTCACCGCGTACGTGGTCCGGTACGCGAGGTCGGTGTCCATCCCGTCGTCCTGCGCCGCGGCTTGCCGCCAGGCTTCGGGCCCCACATAGACCATATTGCCCACGTAATTCTCCACGATGCCCGTAATCCGCACCTGGGCGCCACCGCCCGTGGCGTTGCCCATGCCGTCCTGCCGGTACAGGGTCAGCTCGTCGCCGACATGCAGGCCGAGCGTGGCGGCGGCCTTCTCGGTCACCAGCACCGCGTCGTCGTCGAAGGCAACCGGGGTGTGGCCCACGCGCTCGCGGAAGGTGATGACGTCGGACAGCGCCGACGCCTTCCGCGGAACGATGACCTGCACGGCCAACGGGTCGGCGTCGTCCGTTCCGGCAACCTGCATGTTCTGCACATCCACGCGGGTCAATTCGGTGGCGTCATGCTCCCGCAAAGTGCGCCACACCGATTCGAGATCCTCGTCGGTCGCGTTCGCGTCCAGGCTGACGACGGTGTTGTAGTGCTGGATCGTCCCGAACTGGTTGTCGATGATGTCCCAAATCGAATCATGCAGGCCGAAACCGACGAGCATCAGCGCCGTGCAGCCGCTGATGCCGATAAGAGTCATGAGGAAACGCCGTTTGTAGCGGAAGATGTTCCGGCAGGTGACCTTCCAGGAGAACGACATCCGCCGCCACAACGGTCCGACACGTTCGAGCAGGATGCGCTTGCCGGCCTTCGGCGGCCGCGGCAGCATCAGCCGGGAGGGAGTCTCGCGCAGGCTGGACACCACGGCGAACCAGGTGCACAGCAGGGTCACGCCGACGCCCAGACCGCCGGAGAGCAGCGCGGCACCCGGTTGGATCGGCAACGGCAACGACGGCGCGGGCACCGCGTAGATGATGGCGTACGCCCGCATGACGATATACGGCAGGACCTGGCTCAACGCGGCGATGCCGATGACGGCTCCGGTGACGCTCGCCGCGGCCGCGTACGCCAGATACTTGCAGGCGATGGTGCCGGTGCCGTAGCCGAGCGCCTTGTAGGTGCCGATCTCAATGCGCTCGTTCTCCACCATGCGGGTCATCGTGGTCAGGGCCACGAGCGCGGCCACCAGGAAGAACATGGCCGGGAACACGTCGGCGATGCTGTCCATGCGCTCGCTGTCCGCCTGGTAGCTGGCCGCGCCCTCGCTCTGGGTGCGGTCGAGCACATAGAGTTCGGGAGGTTCCATGGCGTCGATTTCGGCCTGCGCGTCCGCCAGCTGTGCCTCGGCATCGGCGAACTGCTGTTCGGCCTGGGCCTGCTGCTGTTCAAGTTGCGAGCGGGCCACGGTGATTTGGCCGCTCATGGGATTCAATTGCGCGGCGGTGTCCAGTTGCTGCGCCGTTTGTTCGAGCTGCGCCATCGCCGCATCACGTTCGCTCTCATAGGTGGCGCGGCGTTCGTCCAGCTCCTGCTGGAGGGGGCGTGTGATGTCGTCCAGACGGGCGTCGGCCAGATCGTCGGTCTTCCGCTCGATGCGGTCGGCGACCCGGGTCACGGCTTGTTCGTAGTCGTCGGATCCGCTTTCGTGGGCGTCCGCGCCCTCCACGGTGGCGTAGATCTCGGTGTACGCGGCATCGGCGGCGAAGGCGTCGCGCGGTGCGTACAGGTACTGTTCGATCATGCCGGAGCCGAGCGTGGTCGACCCGAAGCTGACCGTGTACGTGTAGTTCGAGGAGCTGACAGTGCCGACGACGGTGAATTCGCGGCTGTCCAACGTCTCGTCCAACGCATCGGTGCCGTAGAGCACGCGGACGGTCTGCCCGATCGCCGGTTTGCCGTTGGGGGCGTCCGCGGAGACCACGCATTCGTCCTCCGCCACCGGCCATCGGCCGTCCCGCAGCAGCAGACGGTTCAGATAACCGTCGTCATCGGAGGCGACGGTCACGCCGTCGGACGTCTCGCCATCCGACGCGCCGTCCGGCAGCAGGGAGACGCGGACGGCGGTCTGTTCGTCGCCCGTCTGCATCATCACGTCGGTGGATATCGAGGGCATGGCATCCGCGATGCCCTCGATATCCCGCACGCGTTGCACATCGTCATCGGAGAACCCGAGCGTGGAGATCAGCCGGATGTCCCACAGGTGCGTGCCGTCGTAATACCGGTCGGCGGACGCACGCATGTCGGGGCCGCTCATCTGCAGTCCCGCGAAGAAACCGCAGCCGAGCGCCACGATGCCGATGATGGCCAGGAACCGTCCGAGCGAACCACGGATGGAACGCCGGACGATCTTGGCGAACGCGCCGTGCATCAGTTGAGCGAGCCTTCGGGCCTGTAGGCCGGGCCGTCACTGATGGAGACGGCGAAGACATGGAGGGATTCGACCTTGGACCTGGCGTCGACGATCTGTTCGCGCACACGTTCGGGCGCGGTGCCGCCCTTGCCGCGGCGTGCGGCCACCGAGCCCTCGGTGGACAGCACCTCGCGCACCTGCGGGGCCTTGTCGGCGGGCAGATACCCCTCGAATACCGTGATGAAGTCGGCATCGGTCAGATCCCACAGCTCCTGGCCGCGCTCCTCGGCGATCTTGACGCAGGCGCCGGAGAGCTCATGCGCGTGGCGGAACGGCACGCCGTTGCGCACCAGCCATTCGGCGATGTCGGTGGCCAGCGCGAAGCCGGTCGGCGCCTCGGCGGCCAGACGGTCCGTGTCGAAGGCCATCGTGGCCACCATGCCGGTGAAGGCCGGCAGCAGCACCTCCAGGGTGTCGACCTGGTCGAACACGGCCTCCTTGTCCTCCTGCAGATCGCGCGCATACGCGGTGGGCAGGCCCTTGAGCGTGGCCAGCAGACCAGTCAGGTCGCCGATGAGACGGCCGGACTTGCCGCGCGCCAGTTCGGCGATGTCCGGGTTCTTCTTCTGCGGCATGATCGACGATCCGGTGGAGTAGGCGTCGTCCAGCCGCACGAACGCGAACTCCTGCGTGTTCCAGATGATGATCTCCTCGCTCAGGCGTGAGATGTCCACGCCGAGCATGGCCGCCACGAACGCGAACTCGGCGACCAGATCGCGCGAGGCGGTGCCGTCGATCGAGTTGTCGGTGACGCGGGAGAACCCGAGTTCCACGGCCACGTTCTGCGGGTCCAGGCCGAGCGTGTTGCCGGCCAGGGCGCCGGAGCCGTACGGGCTGGCGTCGATGCGGGCGTCCCAGTCCACCAGGCGCTGCACGTCGCGCAGCAACGGCCAGACGTGGGCCATGAGCTGATGGGCGAGCAGCACCGGCTGGGCGTGCTGCATGTGGGTGCGCCCGGGCATGACCGCATCCCCGGCCTGCTCGCACTGGGCGATCAGCGCGTTGACCAGGTCGAGCGTGAGCCCCGCGATGCGGCGGGCGTGGCGGCGCAGCCACATGCGGATCAGGCAGGCGATCTGGTCGTTGCGAGAACGCCCCGCACGCAGCTTGCCGCCCAATTCGTCCCCGGCAATCTCCAGCAGGCCGCGCTCCAACGCCGTGGCCTCGTCCTCGTCGTCCTCAATCGGCGCGAACGCCCCGGAGTCCACACGGCGCTGCAGCTCGTCGAGGGCCTCCTCCATGCGGTTGAGCTCGTCCGCAGTCAGCAGGCCCGCACGGCCGAGCGCCCGCGCATGGGCGCGCGATCCGGCGATGTCGTCGTCGGCCAGACGCCAGTCGAACTGGGTGGATTTGGAGAGTCTGGCGAGCTCGGGCGAAGGACCGGAGGAGAACCGGCCGCCCCACAGGGCAAGATGTTCGTTCTGTTCAGTCATATGTCCACCTTAATACGAGTCCTCCCTCCGGCGGGAAGCCGTCGGAGGGAGGACGTGGCGCTATCGGTTACTCGACGGTGTTGTCCGGCACCTCGATGCCGTTGCCGAACTTGACGTCGCGGGCGGCGGCCACGCGGGTGGGCAGGCCGTAGATCTCGATGAAGCCGTTGGAGGCGTTCTGATCGAAGCTGTCACCGGAATCGTAGGTGGCCAGGTTGTAGTCGTACAGCGAGGTCTCGGAGCGGCGTCCGGTGACCACGGCGCGGCCGCCGTGCAGAATCATGCGGATCTCACCGGAGACGTACTGCTGGGTGTCCTCGATGAACGCGTTGAGCGACTTGACCGCCGGGGAGAACCACTGCGCGTCGTAGACCAGTTCGCCCCAACGCTTGTCGATGTCGCGCTTGATGCGGTGCTGTTCGCGCTCCAGGCAGCAGTTCTCCAGCTCCTGGTGCGCGGTGATCAGCGCCACCGCGCCCGGGCACTCGTACAGCTCACGGGACTTGATGCCGACCAGTCGGTCCTCGATCAGGTCGATGCGGCCGATGCCCTGGGCGCCGGCGCGGCGGTTCATCTCCTCGATGGCCTGCAGCGGGGTCACGTCGCGGCCGTCGATCTTCACCGGCACGCCCTGCTTGAACTCGATGATGACCTCGTCCTCCACCGGGGGGAAGGCCGGATCGTCGGTGTAGGCGTAGCAGTCCTTGGTCGGGCCGTTCCACGGATCCTCCAGGAAGCCGGTTTCGATGGCGCGGCCCCAGACGTTCTGGTCGATCGAGTACGGGCTCTTCTCGGTCTGCACGATCGGCAGCTGGTGCTC
>SAMEA3387454__coassemble_2248_pt1 | contig 14847 bp, 14 predicted proteins | sample SAMEA3387454__metabat2_high_PE_014 | metagenome-assembled genome bin SAMEA3387454 (sample SAMEA3387454) | Felis catus | biome: Faeces | place: United Kingdom | collected 2012
GAAGCAGGTCCGCTGCATCTACGTGGCCATCGGCCAGAAGGGCTCCACCATCGCCTCGGTGAAGCAGAGCCTGGAAGACGCCGGCGCCATGGAGTACACCACCATCGTGGCCTCCCCGGCAGCCGATTCCGCTGGCTTCAAGTACATCGCCCCGTACACCGGCTCGGCCATCGGCCAGCACTGGATGTACAACGGCAAGCACGTGCTCATCGTCTTCGACGACCTGTCGAAGCAGGCCGAAGCCTACCGTTCGATCTCGCTGCTGCTGCCCCGCCGGGGCGTGAGGCCTACCCGGGCGACGTCTTCTACCTGCACTCCCGCCTGCTCGAACGCTGCGCCAAGCTGTCGGACGATCTGGGCGGCGGCTCGATGACCGGCCTGCCGATCATCGAGACCAAGGCGAACGACGTCTCCGCCTACATCCCGACCAACGTGATCTCCATCACCGACGGCCAGATCTTCCTGCAGTCCGATCTGTTCAACGCCAACCAGCGTCCGGCCGTGGACGTCGGCATCTCGGTGTCCCGAGTCGGCGGCGCGGCGCAGACCAAGGCGCTGAAGAAGGTCTCCGGCACGCTGAAGATCTCGCTGGCCCAGTACCGTTCGCTTGAATCCTTCGCCATGTTCGCCTCCGATCTGGATGCGGCCTCGAAGGCCCAGCTGACGCGCGGCGCCCGACTGACCGAGCTGCTCAAGCAGCCGCAGTTCTCGCCGTACTCGATGGAGCAGGAGGTCGTGTCGGTGTGGACTGGCACGCACGGCAAGCTCGACGATCTCGAACTGGGCGACGTGCTGCCGTTCGAACGCGGTCTGCTGGACTGGCTCGACCACAACACCGACATCCTCACGACGATCCGCGAGACCGAGGACTTCACGGCCGATACCGAGGCCGCTCTGGACAAGGCGGTCGACGAGTTCCGCGCCACGTTCGTGACCGGTGCCGGCAAGCCGCTGATCGAGAAGAAGCAGGCCCCGCGCAAGCCCACCCCGGTCGAGCAGGAGCGCATCGTGGCCAAGGCCGAGCGCCCCGAGCATGATCCGGACATGCATCCGATGGCAGGGGAGAAGAAGTAGTTATGGCATCGCAGCTCGCATTCAAGTCAAGGATCGCCTCCACCGCGTCGCTTGAGAAGATCTTCAACGCGCAGGAGATGATCGCGTCTTCGCACATTGCCAAGGCCCGTCAGGTCGCGATGGACGCGAAGCCGTACGCTGATGCGATCTTCGATGCCGTCCAGGCGGTGGTGGCCCACGGCCATATCTCGCATCCGATCGTGAGCAAGGAGGAGAACAACCCCCGGGTTGCCGTCCTGGCGCTCACCTCGGACCGAGGCATGGCCGGCCCCTACACCTCGTCGATCATCCGTGAAACGGAAGGCCTGCTCGCCCGGCTGGACTCGGCCGGCAAGCAGCCTGAGCTCTACGTGTACGGTCGCCGTGGCGTGACGTACTACAAGTACCGCAACCGTGACATCGTGCGGACGTGGGAGGGTGATACCGACAAGCCCGGCGTCGAGGTCGCCGACTCGATCTCCAACGCGCTGTTGGACGCCTATACGCGTCCCGCGTCCGAAGGCGGCGTCTCGGAACTGTACATCGTGTACACCGAGTTCATCAACATGGTGGTGCAGAAGGTGCGCGTGCTGCGCATGCTGCCGGTGGAGCTCATCGAGGCGGAGGCCACGGTCGACGCCGATCCGGAAGCCCCGGTGCAGGGTGTCTCGCCGTTGTACGTCTTCGAACCGAATATCGAGGACGTGCTGGACATGGTGTTGCCCAAGTACATCCGCTCCCGTATCCACGAGTGCCTGCTTGAGGCCGCGGCGTCGGAAACCGCGAGCCGGCAGAACGCCATGCATACCGCCACGGACAACGCGCGCAAGCTGATCGACGACCTGACCCGCAAGCTCAACGCCTCGCGCCAGGCCTCGATCACCCAGGAACTCACCGAAATCATCGGCAGCGCCGACGCGCTGAACACAAAGGAAGAGTAGGAACGCGAAATGGCTGAGAATCAGACCACAGCGGCTCCCCAGGCAGCGGCGGCCGAACCGTCGATCACCGGACGCGTGACCCGCATCCAGGGATCGGTCATCGACGTCGAATTCCCGGTGGGCCACCTGCCCGACATCTACAACGCCCTGAAGGTGAGCATCGCCAACGTGGGCAGCATCGAAGGCGAAAGCTCGCACGAGATCACCCTTGAGGTGGAGCAGCACCTGGGCGATTCCACCGTGCGCACCGTCGCCCTGAAGCCGACCGACGGCCTCGTGCGCGGCGCCACCGTCACCGATACCGGCGGCCCGATCAAGGTGCCGGTCGGCGACGTGACCAAGGGGCACGTCTTCGACGTCTCCGGCAACATCCTGAACAAGAAGGAAGGCGAGACGGTCACCGTCACCGAGCGGTGGCCGATCCATCGCAATCCTCCGGCGTTCGACCAGCTCGAATCTAAGACGCAGATGTTCGAGACCGGCATCAAGGTCATCGACCTGCTCACCCCGTACGTGCAGGGCGGCAAGATCGGCCTGTTCGGCGGCGCGGGCGTCGGCAAGACCGTGCTGATCCAGGAGATGATCCAGCGCGTGGCCCAGAACCACGGCGGCGTCTCCGTGTTCGCCGGCGTCGGCGAACGTACCCGTGAGGGCAACGACCTGATCGGCGAGATGGAGGAGGCCGGCGTCCTTGAGAAGACCGCGCTGGTCTTCGGACAGATGGACGAGCCGCCGGGGACGCGTCTGCGCGTGCCGCTGACCGCCCTGACGATGGCCGAGTACTTCCGCGACGTGCAGAACCAGGACGTGCTGCTGTTCATCGACAACATCTTCCGCTTCACCCAGGCGGGCTCCGAGGTGTCCACGCTGCTCGGCCGTATGCCGTCCGCCGTGGGCTACCAGCCGAACCTGGCGGACGAGATGGGTTCGTTGCAGGAGCGCATCACCTCCACCCGCGGCCACTCGATCACCTCGTTGCAGGCCATCTACGTGCCCGCCGACGATTACACCGACCCGGCCCCGGCCACGACCTTCGCCCACTTGGATGCGACCACCGAGTTGTCCCGCGACATCGCCTCCAAGGGCATCTACCCGGCCGTGGACCCGCTGGCCTCCACCTCGCGAATCCTGGACCCGCGCTACGTGGGCCAGGCGCATTACGAGTGCGCCAACCGCGTCAAGGCCATCCTGCAGCGCAACAAGGAGCTGCAGGACATCATCGCCCTGATCGGCATCGACGAGCTCGGCGAGGAGGACAAGACCACCGTCAACCGCGCCCGCAAGATCGAGCAGTTCCTCGGCCAGAACTTCTACGTGGCCGAGAAGTTCACCGGTCGTCCGGGCTCGTACGTGCCCGCGGAGGAGACCATCGAGGCATTCACCCGCATCTGCGACGGCGTCTATGACGAGGTGCCGGAGCAGGCGTTCTCGGGCATCGGCGGCATCGACGACCTTGAGCGTCGCTGGCACGATATGCAGAAGGAGTTTGGTGCGTGATGGCCACTTCGAGCATGCAGGTGAACATCGTCGCCGCCGACCATCCGGTCTGGGCGGGGCAGGCGAAGTCCGTCGTCATTCCCGCATATGAGGGTGCGATGGGCATCCTGCCTGACCACCAGCCGATCCTGACCCTGTTCAAGGAGGGCGTGGTCACGGTCACCGACATGAACGACGAGAAGCACGAGTTCGAGGTCACCGACGGGTTCATCTCGTTCGACTCGAACAAGCTCACGGTCGCCGTGGAACGCGGTCGTGACGTGGTCCGCCGCGCCGGAGAGCAGTCCGAAGCGGAATAGAACGCCAACACCCCCGTATACCGGCCCCTCGCGCACAACGCTTGCGCGAGGGGCCGATTCGTTACAGGACCGCCTGTTCCCCGCACACTTTTCCGCAGTCGCGAAGCGGCCGGGCGCGGCATGGGGTATGGTGGTGGCTTGTGCGAATCATAGTTGCCGATTGCTCCGCCGAATATTCCGGCCGTCTGAACGCATCCCTGCCACTGGCCAGGCGCGTGCTGCTGATCAAGGCCGACAACAGCCTGCTCATCTTCTCCGAGCTGGGCTCATACAAGCCGCTGAATTGGATGGCCGCGCCTTGCACGATCAAGGAGATCGTCCCGGCCGACGCGGACGCCGACGTGGACACCGCCGTCCCGGAGAAGATGCTGCGCGTCTGCTCGGACAAGTCCAGCGACATCCTGGAGGTCACGCTCCAGCACATCTACAGCGACGAATCCTACGACCTGGGCGAGGACCCCGGTCTGGTCAAGGACGGTGTGGAGGATCATCTGCAGCGCTATCTGGCCGAACAGATCGAGCGCATCGGTCAGGGCGCCAAACTGGTGCGCCGCGAATACCCGACCGCCATCGGCCCGGTGGATATCATGGCTGTGGACGCGGAAGGACGGCATGTGGCCATCGAGATCAAGCGGCATGGCGGCATCGACGGCGTCGAGCAGCTGACCCGGTACTGCGAACTGCTCAACCGGGACCCGTTGCTGGCTCCGGTGCGGGGCATCTTCGCCGCGCAGACCATCACCCCGCAGGCCCGCGTGCTGGCGCAGGACCGCGGCCTCGAGTGCCTGATCCTGGATTATGACGAGATGAAGGGCACCGACTCGGACGAGATCAGGTTGTTCTGAAACACGGTTCGCACCACTTCAGTGTTCAACGAGAAGAGCCGCGGAATTCCGCGGCTCTTCATCATATTATCCGGAGTAGTGCGCACCTAGGCGTCAGTAGGCCGCCAGGATATCGACCACGAACACCAGCGTGGCGCCGCCCGGAATCGTATCCCCGGAGCCGGCATCGCCGTAGCCCAGGTCGGGAGGCACGATCAGCAGCACCTGCGAGCCCACCGTCTGCCCGGTCAGGCCCTGCTGCCAGCCGTCGATCACGCCATCGAGCGAGAAGTCGGAGGGCTCGCCGCGGTCCCAGGACGAGTCGAACTGCGTGCCGTCCAGCAGCCAGCCGGTGTAGTGTGCCCGCACCGTGTTGCTCTCCTGCACCTCCTTGCCCTTGCCCTTGATCAACGTCTGCACCACCAGCTGGTCCACGTCGCCCTGGCCGTTCATATCGATCGACGGCTTGCCGTCCTTGGCAAGGGTGACCTTCGGCAGATCGGCCGGGATATCGGTGACGACCTCGCCTTCGGCACGGGTCGGATCGGTGGATTGGGAGACGATGGTCCATATCCATGCGTACGGCTGACCGCTGTCGTCATTCGAACCGATCGCGAAGGTGGTGTTGATGGTCGCGTCGGCGATCAGCGAATAGATCGGGTACTGTGCCACCGTATCCTCGGTCAGCAGCGTCGAGCAATCGGGGGTGTTCTTCTCCCAGGAGCTGGCCATCTCGGAGCCGTCGTTGAGATTGACGGCAAAGGCCTGCATGCACACGCGATTGCCGACCTTGATCTTGTCCCCATTCCCCTTTTGGAGTACCGCGTACGCGCCATCCTCCACACTCATCGGGGCATGGAATTTGATCGTCGGCTTCTGCCCGGGCTCGCCCTCGGCCACCAGTCCGGCGATCTGCGGCAGGTCCTTCAACGCGTCGGCGGACGACTGCGAGGAATCGCTCGAATCGTTGGAATCATTGGAACCCTTGGCCTGGTCGCCGCCGTTGCACGCCGCAAGCGTGGCGCACATGACCAGCGCGCACAGCGCCGCGAGCAGCTTGCCGAACAGGGAAATCGATGTCTTGATATGCATGGCATCAACACTAGCGCCTCACCCTGATTTCCAGTCCTTTCCAAGCAAAGGGTTATGGGCTAACGGTAGAATGGGCGTTGCTATGACTGTTGAAGAACGTGAACAAGAAGAGCCGCAGGTCCCGGCCGGCCCGACCCGTCATGCCAAGATCATGCGGGGTGTGGTCACGCCCGTTTTCGGGCTGATCGCCGTGGCCTGCGTTGTGCTCGGTGTACTGAACGCCACGATCTGGCAGCCCAGCCGCGAAATCGTGGCCACGGCCATGGTCTCCGGCACACGCTACGTGGTCACCGATCCCGGCGTGCTGGGGCTGGTCGATGACCGGGTGTCGATGACGGTGAAAAGCAAGAATGCCGAGGCCACGGTGTGTGTGGCCGAGGGGTCGATGAAGGACATCACCGGCTGGATTTCCGGCAACCCGTACGTCCGTGTGACCGGATTGAGCGAGTGGACCGCACTGTCGGTGACCGACGCCGAGGCCCAGGGGTCGGATCTGTCCGGCGAGGGCGATGTGGCGTTCGCCGATTCCGACATGTGGACCACCGTGTCTTGCGATACGGGTGCCACCACGTTGAAGACAACCGACGAGGATGCGTCCCGTGTCGCTCTGGTGGATCTGGGGGAGGACGACGCCTCCGCCACAGTGACGATGGATTGGGTGCGCCAGAGTGTGCCCAATTTCGCGATGCCGTTCTACTTCGCCGGCGGTATCTGCGTGGTGCTGGCGGTGCTGTGTGCCACGGTGTTCGCCATGTCGCCGCACAAGCGCCGCAAAGCGATTTCGGAAGCCGCCGAGGCGGAAGCCGAAGAGCCGACGGAGGGCATGGGGCCGGGCAACGCCGTGGCGGAGCCGGAAACCCGTCGCGCCCACCGTCGCAGGCACGGACGCGGCAGAACAGTCGAGCAGGTCGAGCCGTCTGAGGTCGAAGGGCCGAACATCGTCGACCCCGCGGCCCGAAACCTGGTGTCGGATCAGATGCGGTCCTCGGAGCAGTCCGGAGACGAGGGGGCTGGCGAACAGACCTCGGTGATCTCCCCCGATGAGTTGGCGGCGTACTTCGCGCGCCTTGCCCAGGAGAGCGCCCCCGAGACCGGATCGTCCGAGGCCGGCGAAAACGACGATGCCAAGGAAGGGGAGTGATATGCGTTCACGAATCACGAAGCTGATGGCCGCGGTCGCGGCGTTGGGGCTGACGTTGGGATTGGGCGCATGCGAGGGCCGGATCCCCGAACCGCAGGCGGCGCCGGCCGATGTGGACCAGATTCCCGATCTGACCGAGGAGCAGGAGAGCAAGATCCGCGCCTCTATCCTGGAGACGCTGGATCAGGCCACACAGAATATGAGCGGTGACGGATTACCGGCGCGCGTGACCGGGCCGATGCTGGACGTGCGCAACAGTGCGATCACGGTGGGCAAGGCCACCGGTGGTCTGGACAAGACCAACACGATCCCCTCCGACATGATGCAGACGGTGATTCCCATAGATTCCGGATGGCCGCGTACGGTGTACACGATCACCACCACCACCGAGGATCAGCAGTCGCAACGTCTGCTGGTGTTTACGCAGGATTCGCCGCGTCAGAACTACAAGCTGTGGGGTATGGCCCGCCTGTTCTCCGGCGCCCAGCTGCCGCGGTTCACCGTGCCCGAGATCGGCACCCAGATGGGTCTGCCGAATGACACGGGTCTGGTGGCCACGCCGCAGGAGGCCGTGGAACGATACGCCGATGTGCTGCAGAACGGGGCGAACAGCGAGTTCGCCGACCAGTTCGCGGACGATTCGCTGCGCCAGACCATCGCCTCGGTGGCGCAGACCGTACAGGAGGGCATGGAGCGCAACAACGGCACGCAGACGCAGACGTTCACCGTGGTCCCGGATGCCATCAAGATCATGCGCTCGAGCGACGGCGGCGATCTGGTGGTGGCGCAGATCAACTCCGAATGGACCCGCGCCGCGGGCGACGGGCGCGAATCGCTGCCCGCCTCGGACGAGGAGCAGGCCCTGTTCGGCGACGGCACCGCCACGAGCACGATGAAGGTCACATACGTCAACATCGTGGCGCTGTACGTGCCGCCGGAGGATTCCGGGGAACAGATCACGGCGGTCGGTGCGGAACGCAAGCCGATCAAGGTCGAGGCGATCTGATTCCGACTGATTGTTGCCGATCGAACCCCGCCGGCGTGCGGGGTTCGATCATATCTCGACCGCCTTCGGGCGTCGCCTGCCGCCGCGGGAATCGTCCGTCCCATATGGCGACACGGCCGCTATGCCGTCGGGGAACCGTACGATTCTTGGCGGCGCGATGGAGTAAGTTGTGAATCAGTACGGTTCTTCGAGTTTGGAGGCATGATGGCAGGTCAGCAGCGGCAGTTCAATCCGGGTGTGTCCCTGGCGGGCGCGGTGGATCTGGAGGCGTTGAAGCATCAGGTCACGGCCGAGCCGGGGCAGGCGGGAGGCGCGCCCGCGGCCGGTGGGTACGTCATCGACACCACGGAGAACACGTTCCAGGCCATGGTGCAGACCTCGGCCACGTTCCCGATCCTGCTGCTGCTGTGGCTGCCGACCGACGATCGCCTCTTCCCGATGGCCAAGGCCCTGGGCGACGCGGTGAATGCGATGAACGGCCAGCTGCAGCTCTCCCGCATCGACGTGGCCTCGTTCCCCGCGGTGGCTCAGGCGTTCGGCGTCCAGGGTGCGCCGGCCCTGTTCGCTCTGATCAACGGGCGGCCGATGCCGTTGCTGCAGGGGGTGCCGTCGGATCAGGAGATGCAGCAGATCGTGGATGAGGTGCTGCCGAAGATCGTGCAGGTGGCGCAGCAGGCGGGTGTGACCGGTACGGCGCCGTATGCGGGCGATCCGGACGCCGGGCAGGCCCCGTCGCTGGAGCAGACTGTGCCGCCGGAGCACGAACAGGCCCATCGTCTGGCGATGGAGGGCGATTACGCCGGTGCCGCGGCCGCGTACAGCACGGTACTGGAAGCCGACCCGAACGATGCGCTGGCCGCGCGCGAACGTGCGAAGGCGTTGCTGCTGGCTCGTTCCGCGGACGCCGATGTGCGTGAGGTGCGTGCCGCCGCCGCGGATCATCCGGAGGATGTGGACGCGCAGATGGCCGTGGCCGATATCGATATGATCGGCGGGCAGATCCAGGATGCGTTCGATCGACTGCTGGATTATCTGGCGGCCGGGCACCGGGATCAGATGGAGACGGTGCGCGTGCGTCTGCTGGAATACTTCGCCATCCCCGACCCGTCCGACGAACGCCTCAAGCGTGCCCGTCGCCGTCTGGCCACGCTCATGTACTAATCCATCCTTTGACGGATTTCCGGCCCTTTGGGAGAGTCGTCTCCGGTCGCCGCGCGGCCAACTGGGACGGAGCCTTTCGGGTGCTTTTCTCTGGTGAGTGATGCGGGCGTCAGCGCACCGTATGACGCATGCGGTTGCGTCCGAAGATCTGCTGGAATTGCGGCCCCTGCTCGGCCAGCTCCCGCTCGAACTCGTCCTCCCAGGCCGAGTACGGTTTGGACGCCAGTCCGTCGTTGGAGAATCGCGCCTGATCGGTGACCTCGGTGATGCAGAACGAGGGGATGATCAGGTTGGTGACCGGTCCGCTGCGTTCCGCTTCGGCGATGACCAGTGGGGCGTTTGGACCGCCGAACACGTCGATGTTCCACCCGTCCTCATCGATCCACACGGAGTAGCGGTTCTTGATGATGATATCGCCGCCGCGCTTGACGAGTTCGACGGCGATGCGCGTATCGATCTCCCGTTCCGCCTCGTACCTCGTGCCGCCCACGGCCGGGCCCTTGATGGTGACGAAGGCTTGGGAGAACAGGTCGCGGCAGCGGTCGAGCACCTCGAGCGGGTCGGTGCTTCGGTCCATGGGGATGCGTGTCCTGCGGGTTTTCAGGCGGATGCGCAGCGCATAGTTGTCGGAGTGCACGTAATAGCTCTGTACAATCAGCGTCGGCGCGTCGCCATCGTCGAGTTGGGGCGGCATTTCGCGGCAGAAGAAGCGACGCTCATACTCGAAATCATCCATGAACCCAGTTTAGTGCGAAACGCTGCGGAATTCCGGCAATCTTACGATATGTCCGGATATCGGACGGGTTTTGGGGAGACTCGCCGGCGTTGCAAGACGCGCGGAAGTCATGTCGGCGTGTAAAGTAGAGAGGCGCGGGTCCGTAGCTCAGTGGATAGAGCGTCTGTCTCCGGAACAGAAGGTCGTGAGTTCGAACCTCATCGGGCCCACCATGCAACCCCGGTGCGCGTTGAAGGCATGTCTCCGCGCATCGGGGTTTTTGGTTTGCGCACGGTTGTCTGTTGTCTGTCCACGGCGCTGACGGCAGCGCGTCCGGAGCGTGAGGCGCGGCCCCCGCATCCCGGCGCCGGGGTGGTATCGTGGCTGCATCCGCCGACCGGCGGCTGTGCCGGTCGGACCAACCGACCGACATACCGTAAGGAGGGTCCCATGACCGCCATCGAAGAGATCGCCACCGTATCCGCCCCCGCCGCGCTGGGCGCATACAGCCAAGCCGTCAAGGCCAACGGCTTCGTATTCGTCTCGGGCCAGTTGGGCATCGACCCGGCCACCGGCGAGCTGGCCGGCGAAACCGCCGGCGAGCAGGCCGCCCAGTCGCTGAAGAACATCGCCAGCATTCTGGCCGCCGCGGGCACCGACATGACCCGCGTGGTGCGCGCCACCATCTATCTGAAGAACGTGGACGACTTCGCCGAGGTCAACGCCCGCTACGCCGAGGTGTTCACCGGCTCGGTCAAGCCGGCCCGCTGCGCGTTCGGCGGCAACGAGATCCCCAAGGGCGCGCTCGTCGAGATCGACGCGATCGCGGCCCTGTGACGTCCGATCGCTCCGACCGGACCGTTCGATTCGTCCGGATACGCCCGTGGACGCCGCCGTGCGTCTGCGGGCGTTTGCACTGTCAGGCCGCCCGGTATCCTTGGATACCATGAGTCCAGAAGCGCTGAGTGAACTGATTTCCGCCATCGCCCATGACCTTGTCGCGCAAGGCAAGGCGGGCGATCTGACCGACGACCTGATTCCGTCCGTGGACAAGCTGACCGTCATGCGCCCGAAGGATCGCGCGCACGGCGACTGGGCGTCCAACATCGCCATGCAGCTGGCCAAGAAGGCCGGCATGAAGCCGCGTGACCTGGCCGAGCCGTTCGCGGCCGCGCTCGCCGAGGCCGAAGGCGTCAAATCCGTTGAGGTGGCGGGCCCTGGCTTCATCAACATCACCCTTGATTCCGCCTCCGCCGCGGCCGTGGTGGACAAGGTCCTGGCCGAGGGCGCCGCGTTCGGCCGGAACGGCCACCTGGGCGGCGAGACGCTGAACCTGGAGTTCGTCTCCGCCAACCCCACCGGACCGATCCACATCGGCGGCACCCGCTGGGCCGCCGTCGGCGATTCGATGGCCCGCGTGCTGGAGGCCAACGGCGCCACGGTGGTGCGCGAATACTACTTCAACGACCACGGCGAGCAGATCAACCGCTTCGCCAAGTCGCTGGTGGCCGCCGCTCATGGCGAGGAGTGCCCGGCCGACGGGTACAAGGGCGCATACATCGACGAGATCGCCCGTCGCGTGATCGACGAGGCCCAGGCCGACGGCGTGGACGTGCTGAACCTGCCGCGCGTGGACGGCGGCGTGGACGCCGACGGCAACCCGCTCGGCGAGGGCGACTCGCAGCAGCGCGAGGAGTTCCGCAAGCGCGCCGTGCCGATGATGTTCGCCGAGATCCGCGAGTCGATGAAGAACTTCCGCGTGAGCTTCGACGTCTGGTTCCATGAGAACAGCCTGTACGAGGACGGCGAGGTCGAGCGCGCGATCGCCGACCTGCGTGAACGCGGCGACATCTACGAGAAGGACGGCGCCACCTGGTTCGCCTCCACCAACCACGGCGACGACAAGGACCGCGTCATCGTCAAATCCGACGGCAACTACGCCTACTTCGCCGCTGACATCGCCTACTACCGCAACAAGCGCCACCGCGAGTCCAACCCCGCCGACGTGGCCATCTACATGCTCGGCGCCGACCACCACGGCTACATCGGCCGCATGATGGCCATGTGCGCCGCGTTCGGCGACGAGCCGGGCCGGAACATGCAGATCCTCATCGGCCAGCTGGTCAACGTGATGAAGGACGGCAAGCCCGTGCGCATGTCCAAGCGCGCCGGCAACGTGGTCACGATCGACGACCTGGTGGAGGCCGTGGGCGTGGACGCGGCCCGCTACTCGCTGGCCCGCACCGACTACAACACCCCGGTCGACATCGACCTGGACCTGCTGGCCTCGCACACCAATGAGAACCCCGTGTACTACGTGCAGTACGCGCACGCCCGCGCCTGCAACGTGGACCGCAACGCGGCCGACGCCGGCATCACCCACGAGGGCGCGGACCTGGCGCTGCTGGACACCGAGGCCGACGGCGAGGTGCTCGCCGCGCTCGCCCAGTGGCCGGCGCTGCTCTCGCTGACGGGCGACCTGCGCGCCCCGCACCGCGTGGCCCACTATCTGGAGGACCTGGCCGCCACGTACCACAAGTGGTACAACGTGGAGCGCGTGGTCCCGATGGCCCTGACCGACCCGGAGGAGCGTCAGGACGACGCGGCCCGCGAGGCGCTGCGCATCGCCAAGAACCCGGAGCCAGCCCGCGCCGCCGCGCGTCTGAAGCTCAACGACGCCGTGCGCATCGTCATCGCCGCCGGCCTGGACCTGCTGGGCGTCGAGGCACCCGAGCGGATGTAACAATCGCGATGCGCCGTCCGACGGACACCGATCCGCGGGCGGCGCAATCGCATATACGGCACGTACGTCGATACCACCAGCCAATGTCGGCGTACGGCCGCAACGTAACATGAGTTGGAGAAGATATGGCAATCACCCCGATCTGGCCCGAGGCCACGGCGCTCGACGCCAACGGCGAACTGACCTTCCACGGGCGCACCGCATCGAGCCTGCTCGATGAGTTCGGCTCTCCGCTGTACCTCATCGACACCGACGAAGTGGCCGCCCGAGCCCGCCGGTTCGTGCGCGCCGCGGCCGACGCGTTCCACAACACCACCACGCACGTCAGCTTCGCCGGCAAGGCGTTCCTGTCCAAGGAAGTGGTCCGGATCGTCACCGAGGCGGGCATGCTGGTGGACACCTGCTCGATGGGCGAGATGCGCATCGCGCTCGCCGCCGGCGCCCCCGGACGTCGCCTGGTGCTGCACGGCAACAACAAGTCGGACGAGGAGATCGCGCTCGCCATCGAACAGGGCTTCGCCAAGATCGTGGTCGACTCCCCGGACGAGCCGGCCCGCATCGCCGCCATCGCCCGCCGGCTCGGCAAACGCGCCCGCGTCATGCTGCGCGTGACCGCCGGCATCCACGCGGGCGGCCACGAGTTCATCTCCACCGCGCACGAGGACCAGAAGTTCGGCGTGCCGCTGCTGCCGGCCGGCGCCGACGCGTCGGTACTGGCCATCCTCGACGACCTCGACGGCATCACCCCGGCCGGCGCGAACGTCCGCGTCGCACCCGCCGCCCGGTCGTTGCGCTACGACATCCGCTACCCGTACGACCTGCGCGCCGAAGACATCAATCCCGCCGACCGGGCGCTCGCCGCGGCGATGGAGACCGTGGCCGACGGCCCGGCTCTGGCCGTGCTCAAGGACATCCTCGCGCATGGCGACGATCTGGAACTGGTCGGCATCCACTCGCATATCGGCTCGCAGATCCACGACGCGGACGCGTTCGTGCAGGCGGCCAAGCGCATGATGCTGCTGCGCAAGACCTTCTACGCCACCGACGCCTACACGCTGCCCGAGGTCGATCTGGGCGGCGGCTACTCGGTGGCGTACACCGACGGCGAGGATTCGATGGATATCGACGTGGAGCTGCATCGCCTGGCCGACGCGGTGACCGCCGTCAATCGCGCGCTCGGCATGCCCGCGCCGGTGATCTCCTTCGAACCCGGCCGCTGGATCGTGGCCCCGGCCGGCGTGACGCTGTACCGCGTCGGCACGATCAAGCCCGTGCACCTGCCCGCGGGCACCACCGACGCGGCGGGCGAGCCGATCGACGAGCGCGTGTACGTATCGGTGGACGGCGGCATGAGCGACAACATCCGCCCGGCACTGTACAGCGCGGACTACACGGCGCGGTTGGCGAACCGCGAGGGGGCCGCGGAGACGATGCTGGCGCGCGTTGTCGGCATGCACTGCGAATCCGGCGACATCATCGTGCACGAATGCCGCCTGCCCGCCGACCTGCAGCGTGGCGACATCCTGGCCGTGCCGGTCACCGGCGCATACGGCCGCACGATGGCCAGCAACTATAACCAGGCGCTGATTCCGGCGGTCGCGGCCGTGTCCGCTTCCGGCGCGCATGTGATGCTGCGCCGGCAGACCGTGGACGATCTGCTCGCGCTGGATGTGAGCTGAACCGCCGGCTGTGTCTCCCTTGCCATCGGCTGTTTCCCGTACCGCCGGTTCATTCCGTATCCCCGCCGCCCGGTGCACATCCGTGCCCGGGCGGCGGAAGTATGAGACGCGTGCCCGGTAAATCGGCGGCGTTCCGTAGGATGGCAGTACACACCCGTCATCGCTAGGGAAGGACACTCGTGGCACAGCATAATGAAGCCCCCATCCGCGTCGGACTGTTGGGCGCGGGCACCGTCGGATCGCAGACCGCGCGTCTGCTGGTGGAACAGCGGGACGAACTCTCCCAGCGCATCGGCCGGGACATCGAACTCGTCGGCGTGGCCTGCCTGGATCCGGACGAGGTCGACTTCCCCTGGATCGACCGGTCGCTGCTGACCAGCGACACCATGGCCGTGGCCACGAACGCCGACATCGTCGTCGAACTGATCGGCGGGCTCGAACCGGCGCGCACCTTCGTGCTGGCCGCCATCGAATCCGGCGCGTCCGTGGTGACCGCCAACAAGGCGTTGCTGGCCAAGTACGGCCCCGAGATCTACCAGGCCGCCGAAGCCAAGGGCGTGGACATCTACTTCGAGGCCGCGGTCGGCGGCGCGATCCCGATCGTGCGCCCGCTGCGCGAATCGCTGGTCGGAGACAAGGTCACCAGCATGCTCGGCATCGTCAACGGCACCACCAACTACATCCTCGACGAGATGA
>SAMEA3387454__coassemble_2277_pt1 | contig 14350 bp, 9 predicted proteins | sample SAMEA3387454__metabat2_high_PE_014 | metagenome-assembled genome bin SAMEA3387454 (sample SAMEA3387454) | Felis catus | biome: Faeces | place: United Kingdom | collected 2012
CCGCCGAACAGCGTCTTGGCGTCGGCGGCGGCGATCGCCATCAGTACGCCGAGGACTGCCAGCACCAGTCCGGCGGCCCGTGCTACGTTCATCGGATGGCGCGGGCTGTCCAGCCAGCCGAACTGGTCGATGAGCAGGCCCATCGTGATCTGCCCCAGCACCGGCATCAGCACGGTTTGCAGACTGCCGAGCTTGGGTAGCAGCAGGATGTTCCCGGTCATGAAGATCACACCGAAGAGGCCGGCGAACCACATCCACCACGGTCCCTGCAGCGCCGACTCCGGCACCAGCGGATACGGCCCGAGCAGCAGCGCCGCAATCGTCGTGGCCGCCAATCCCACGGTGAATGACACCAGTGACGCGCGGAACGGTGTGCCTAACGTTCCGCGCAGTCGCGCATTGACGGCGGTCTGTAGCGGCGTGACGATTCCGGTGAGCACTCCCAGCACGGCAAGCAGCATGTGGTTTCCTTCCTTCCGACGTCATCCTACTTACCGTGGCGACGTGTCCGTGTCCATGCGCCGGTCGATGCCGACATGATATGCGTGGACCGGCGCGGGCGTGAATATCAGGCAACGATCGAATGGGTGTCCGGTTTGTCGAGACATGTGCTTTTGATATGTTCCGGCCTGTCCCTGCCTGGGGGAGGAACGGCGAGGCCGCAAGTGCAGGCGCCGAGATACGGAAGAGGAGGAGGCATACCATATGAACAACATGCCGCAGCGGTTCGCGTTCTTCGCGTTGGGCGTGGTCATCAATTCGTTCGGGGTGGCCCTGATCACCAAGGGTGCGCTGGGCACGTCGGCCATCTCCAGCGTGCCGTATGTGGCCAGTCTGCAGTGGTCGTTCCTGAGCTTCGGCGTGACCACATTCATCTGGAATATCCTGTTCATTCTGATTCAGATGGTGCTGCTGCGTCGTGAATTCAAACCGTCGCAATTCCTGCAGGTGTTGGTGAATCTGCTGTTCAGTGCCATGATCGACGTGAGCATGGCGATTCTGGGCTTCCTGAACCCGTCCGCGCTGTGGGAGCAGTGCGCGTGCGTGGTGCTCGGCTGCGTGGTGCTGGCGTTCGGCATCGTCATTGAGCTGGCGCCGAATGTGGTGGTGGTGCCGGGCGAGGGCGTGGTGCGTGCTATCGCGCAGGTGACGAAGATCCGCGTGGGCACGGTCAAGGCGGCGTTCGATATCACGTTGATTGTCATCGCCGGGGTCATGTCCCTGATCTGCTTCCACGAACTGCGCGGCGTGGGCGTCGGCACGGTGATCTCCGCCCTGCTGGTCGGGCCGATCATCAATGTGATCAACCGCGTGTTCACATTCCAGCACCGCATCCAGGCGCTGGCCTTGTCCCGCGACGGGCGTTGACGCCTGGCTGCCTGGCTGTCACAGGGCCGGGAATGGTGACGCGGAACCGATCGAGCGAATTGTCGATGCGCACCGGTTCGCGCGCCTCGCTGCGCAGCGCGGCGCCGATCTGTAGGTATCCGGTGCCGTTGTCCCGCAGCACGGTGCCGCCGTCCGGATAGGGGGTGGACTGCAGCAGCGAGAACAGGAACGCGTTGCGCGTGGAGGTGGAGGCATCATGGGTGAGCCGTTGCTTGGAGACCGCGCCGAACAGGCCGCCCGGGTTCGAGACCTCGATCCGGTCGGTGAACACGTCCACATGCACGGGCGTGCCGAGCGCGTCCGGGGAGTAGTCGCGGTGGGTCAACGCGTTGGCGATGGCCTCGCGCAGCACCAGCTGCGGGTACATCGGAGGCTGCGACGGCTGTGCGCCGGAATTGGCGTCGCTGGTGCCGGACGTCCACGTCATCAGCGAGGTGACCGCGTCGTCGATCATGACCGGGATCGGGCCGGTGATGGTTTCGGAGGCGACAAGCTGCGCGCTGCCGGTGAACACATCGGCGCGTGAGGTGCCCGGGTAGACGGCGATGGTGACGTTGAGCCGGGGGAAGAACTTCTGCGGATACCGGCCGACGGCGAGCAGCCCCGCGAGCGTGGGGTGCGGTGCGGATGCGATTCGTGTCGTCTCGTCCGTGCCGGTGTTCGTGCCGATGGCCGTACCGGTGTTCGCACCGTCTTCCGTATCCGAGGTTTCCGTCGGGGCATGATCCGCCGCATGTTTCACGGCATGTTCCACGGTGTCGTCCGCGGGGCGGTCGGCTGGCACGCGTCTCAAGATGCGCAGATCCAGCATCATATCCGTGTCGGAGCGTTCCGCGAATACATGAGGGTGGCGTTCGCGCTCGCGTTCGAGCAGCGCGTGGACGAGTTTGGGATTCAGATCGTCGAGCGTGGCCTCCGGCACGACGGCGATGTCGTGCTCGGGCTGGCGTTGCTCCTCAAGCAGACGGTCGACCTCGTAGGCGGTCATCTTGCGGTCGCCGTCGCCGGTGCGGATGTACGAGCCGCCGTGTGGACCGATTGAAGAGATGAAGCAGGGCTTCTCGCGCGGCAGCATCTCGTCGATGACGGCGAACACCAGATTCGCTCCCTCGAACGGGCAGGTCACGATCACCGGACGGACCACCGGCGTGAGTTTCTCGCAGGCCTGGCTCAGCGCCTCCTGCATCGCGCGTGCGTCGAAGTCCTCGACCGGCGTGAACCCGGCTTTCTCACTCAATCCCAGGATGATGTACCCGCCGTTGCCGTTGGAGAACGCGGATAACGTTTCGGTGATGGTGGAGCTGATCTTGCGCTTGCATTCCTTGACCTCGCACTGTTGCGTATCGTTGCCGATGACGCGCATCAGTTCGATGAGCTCGGTCATCTTGGCCGTGTAGTCGTCGTTGTCCATCGCGCCTCCAAGGGTGTGCCGCTGTCGCTCGGTGACGGTCGTACTCCGGTCGTACTCCATCTGTACTCCGTCCGCCGCAGGTTCCTGTCATCCATCCTATGCCGACGGCGACGCGTGCACGGCGACGTCGGCCAGGCATGTCGCCATACCGCCGCGGATAACAGGGCCGACACGGGACAGACGGGACGCAACAGGGGCGGGTTTCGCATCGCCCGTGAATCGGATACGATAAAGCCCGCGACGGGCGTTCCTCGTCGCGGGCCTTGACGCCGCGGTATGTATGGTTGCGCGGAATGCGATTACAGCACCGCGTCCATCGCCTGCTTGAGATCGGCGATGATGTCGTCGGCGTTCTCGATGCCGCAGCTCAGACGCACCAGGTCGATGCCGACCCCGGCCTCCTCCAGCTGCTCCTCGGTGAGCTGGCGGTGCGTGGTGCCGGCCGGATACAGCGCGCAGCTGCGGGCGTCGGCCACATGCGTGGCGATCGAGATCATCTTGAAGTGGTCGAGCAGCGCGGAGACCTTGTCACGGCCGCCGGGCACGCCGAAGGAGATCACGCCGCAGGTGCCGTTCGGCATGTACTTTTGGGCGGTCTCGTAGTACTTGTCGCCGGGCAGGCCGGGGAACTGCACCCAGCTGACGCGCGGATCGTCATTGAGGAACTCGGCCACCTTCTGCGCATTCTCGCAGTGGCGCTGCATGCGCACGGCCAGCGATTCCAGATGCATGCCCATGATCCAGGAGTTCATCGGCGCCGGGGTGGAGCCGAAGTCGCGCATCAGCTGCGCGGTGGCCTTGGTGATGAATGCGCCCTTGCCGAAGTCCTTCGCGTAGGTCACGCCGTGGTAGGAGTCGTCCGGCGTGGTCAGACCGGGGAACTTGTCCGCGTGGGCCATCCAATCGAAGTTGCCGGAGTCCACGATCGCGCCGCCGACGCAGGAGCCGTGGCCATCCATGTACTTGGTGGTCGCATGGGTCACGATGTCCACGCCGTACTCGAACGGACGGCAGTTGATCGGGGTGGGGAACGTGTTGTCCACGATGATCGGCACGCCGTGGTCATGCGCGGCGGAGACGAACTTGTCGAAGTCGAGCACGATCAGCGCCGGATTCGAGATCGATTCGGCGAACACGGCCTTGGTGTTCGGTTGGAACGCGGCGTCCAGCTCCTCCGGCGTGCAGTCGGGGCTCACGAACGTGCACTCGATGCCCATCTTGCGCATCGTCACGTTGATCAGATTGAACGTGCCGCCGTAGATCGCTGACGAGGCGACGATGTGGTCGCCCGCATTGCAGATGTTGAACAGCGCGAAGAAGTTCGCCGCCTGGCCGGACGAGGTCAGCATCGCGGCCGCGCCGCCCTCCATCTCGCAGATCTTCGCCGCCACCGTATCATTCGTCGGGTTCTGCAGGCGGGTGTAGAAGTATCCGGACTCCGACAGGTCGAACAGTCGGCTCATCTGCTCGCTGGACGTGTACTTGAACGTCGTGGCCTGGATGATCGGCGGGGTGCGGGACTCGCCGTTGCCCGGCTGGTAGCCGCCCTGCACGCATGTGGTATCGATCGCGCTCATTGATGCTCCTTCTATTGTTGCCGCGATGCCTGCCGCCGCGTCGTTCCGACGGCGCGCGGCCGCATCGCCGGCCATGGTCCTGGCTACGCATACTCTAACACCGCGGGTCGGCGCGGAGGCTCGCGTGCCCGGTGGTTGGGCATCCATGTCATCTATGACGCGTTATCATCATCCGGTGAGCAAGACGAATGAGGGTATGCGTAACGGTATTGGAACGGGTGCTGCGGCGGGCGGCGCGGGCCGGGGTGATCGGCCGTCGTCGGGCGGCCGCCGGGTGGTGCAGACCCCGCAGGGCGTGACGGCGATGGTGGTCGCCGAGGTGGTGTACGGGTTCTTCCCGCTGTACTGGGCGGCGCTCGCGAATATCTCGTCGATGAACGTGATGCTGTACCGCATCGTGACCGCCGCGGTGGTGATGGTGCTGTTCATGCTGGCCACGCGGCGCTGGCCGCGGTTCGTGGCGTCGGTGAAGGCGCTGTGGGCGCACCCGAAAGTGTTCGCCGCCGCGGTGGCCGCCGCCGTGCTCGTGACGATCGACTGGGTGGTCTACATCTACCTGGTATCGATCGGGCACACCTCCGAGGCCAGTGCGGCGAACTTCCTGATGCCGTTGATCAACATGCTGCTGGCGTTAGTGTTCCTGCGGGAGCGGACGACGGGGTTGGGCATCGTCTCCATGCTGGTGGCGCTGGCCGGCGGCGTGCTGTATGTGATGGACACGGGCGCGTTCCCCGGGCTGGCGATGCTGATGACGTTCAGCTACAGCGGCTACTGCCTGATCAAACGTTTCGTGCCGCTGGATCCGTTCGAGTCGCTGACGTTCGAGACCGGCGTGCTGACGCCGTTCGCGTTCGTGGCGCTCGCCGTGCAGCCGCGGTTCGGCGTGCCGGCGGGGGAGCCGTGGTGGGGCTGGCTGCTGCTGGCCGGATGCGGCATCCTGACGGTGATCCCGCTGGTGTTGACCTCGTACGCGGTCAAGCACGCCACGTTCATCACGGTGAGTTTCAGCCAGTACATCACGCCGACGATCCAGTTGGTGCTGGGCATTGTGGTGCTGGGCGAGCAGGTGCCGGCCAGCCGGTTCATCTCGTTCACGGTGATCTGGCTGGCGCTGGTGATCTACTCCTTCGACGTGCTACGCCAGCATCGCCGCCGCCTGACGCTGGGCTGAGGAATGACGTGCCTTAGTCGTCGAGCAGCCAATCCACGATGTTCTTCCCCAACACGCCGTTGCGGGAGTACGGGAATGCATCCAGCGAGAGCACGGTTTTGGGATAATTGTCGTCGATTGCCTCCAGGGAGCTGAACTCTCGCTCTCGCGTGGCGTCGTCGGAACATAGATAGGTGACTTGGTAATACTCCGTAGTCGTATCTTTGGTCGCGATGAAATCGACTTCCTTTTGTCCGACCTTGCCGACTGCCACATGATATCCACGTCGGCGCAGCTCCATGTACACGATTCCCTCCAACACCTGATCGATACCGGCCGTGTTGTTCATGCCGATGGCCTGCCTGAGGCCCTGATCCACCACGTAATACTTTTCATTGAATTGCAGAATGCGTTTGCCGATAAGATCCTGCCGCGGCGCACGGTAGATCAGGTATGCCTGCTCGGCGGCGTTGAGATAGTTGGCCACGGTTTCCTGAGAGGTGGAGCGGCGCTCGCTTTTCAGATAATCGGCAATGGATTTCGGCGTGATCAGGTGTCCCTCCTCACAAATGGCGTACCGGACGATTCGTTCGAGCAGGTCGACGTCACGGATGTTGTTGCGTTTGACGACGTCCTTGAGCAGGATGGTGGAGAACAGGTCTTCCAGATACTTCAACGATGAGGACTGATCGAATTCGAGTTCCGTCTGGAACGGAAAGCCGCCTTGCTCGACGTAACGCCGAAACGCGACATGGGGATCCACTTGCGGTTCGTCGTCGCGCAAGGCGGCAAGAAATTCCTTGAACGATAGCGGGAAGACATTGATGGTGACGTATCGTCCGGTAATGAATGTCGCCAAGTCACTGGAAAGCACGTACGCGTTGGATCCGGTGATGTACATATCGGCGTTGTAATCAACCATGAATGAACGCAGCGCTTTTTCCCAATGGTCGACTTCTTGGATCTCGTCGAGTAGCAGCGTGACCGGACGGGTTGTGTCAACGTGCGAAGCAACGTAGTCAACGAGGTCGTCGTCGGTGCGGATATTGGCGTAACGTTCCGATTCGAAACGCAGATGCAAGATGTTGTTTTCGTCGGCTCCGTGGCTGATGAGAACGGGTTTGATGAGGTCCAGGAGCGTGGACTTTCCGGACCTGCGAACACCAGTGAGGACTTTGATGACGTGCTTTCCGATAAAAGGCGCGATTTGTTGGATATATGTCGGACGTTCGACGATCATGATGCTCTCCACGAAGTTGCGGTTATGACTGAAACTATTATGTATTATACAAAAAGTTTCGGTTATGACCGAATCTTTGTGGTTGCTGTCCGTGCGATGCGGTTATGGCTTAATGCGTAACGGTTATTGGATGTGGCATGGGGTGTTTCCCCAGAGTCCGGAGGCTCTGGGGAAACGCGCAATCCGTGTCAGGCGGCGGTGGCGGCCAGGTAGCCCTCCTCCACGGCGCGGTTGATGTCCGCGGCCTTGCCGTTGCAGTCGCCGACCAGAGTGACCTTGATACCGTGCGCCTCAAGCGCGGCGGTGTTGAAGGCCACCGGTGCTGTGCCGGAGGCGATGACCACGCAGTCGCAGGGGATGCTGATCGCCTGGGTCTGCGGTTCCGGCACGTCGGCCGCAGGCGTCGGCGCGGGGGCGCCGGGGCGTCCGGCCGGGGCGGGAGGATTCAACGTCTCGGTGGCATCCACGGCGTCGGCGGTGATGCGGTCGACCTTGGTGTTGGTCTTGACCACCACGTTGTGCGCCGCGAAATCCTCCATGATGAACGGCTTGACCGTGCTCGACTCCTCGGCGGCGATCTGCCTCATCATCTCGATGATGGTGACCTCGCAATCGCCTTGGGCGATGTACTCGGTGGTCTCCGCCCCGACCAGACCGCCGCCGATGACCACGACGCGGCCCTGCGGATGCTGTTCGCCGGCCAACACCTTCCAGGAGTCCATCACATGCGGCATGTTCACGCCCTCGATCGGCGGCGTGGCGCAGCGTCCGCCGACCGCCACGATGACCTCGTCGGCACCGTCCGCGATGAGCCGGTCCGGCGTCGCCTCGGTGTTGAACACCACGTTGACGCCCGCCGCGGCCACGGCGCGCTCATACCAGTGGATCGCGCGGTTCATCTCGTCCTTGCGCGGCGGTACGGCGGCGATGCCGAGCTGGCCGCCGAGATGATCCGTCTTCTCGTACAGCGTCACGTCATGACCGCGCAGCGCGGCGACACGCGCCGCCTCCATGCCCGCGGGACCGCCGCCGACCACCGCGATCCTCCGCGGCGTCTCGGCCGGTGTGATGACGCGCTTGTATTCGTAGCCGTTCTCGGCGTTGAGCACGCAGGAGATGAACCGGCGGCTGGCGATGGCATCGGTGCAGCCATGGTTGCACATGATGCACGGGCGGATCAGATCGGCCTGGCCCGCGGCCACCTTGTTTGCGTAATCGGGGTCGCACAGCATCGGGCGGCCGAGACCGATGAAGTCGCATACGCCTTCCTCGATGAGCCGGGCGCCGTCCTCCGGGGTCATGATGCGTCCCACCGTGGAGACCGGCACGGACACGGCCTCCTTGATACGGCGGGCGTAGAGTGCCATGAAGCATTCGGGGCGCGTGCCCATCGCGGGGATGGTGTCATTGAGATTGCCGGTGTGGTTGGCCTGACCGACATGGAAGGTGTCGACGCCGTCGGCCTCGAGCAGTTTGGCGAGTTCCACCGCCTCGTCGATGAACAGGCCGCCACGGCCGAGCTGCGGGTCCTCGGTGATGATCGGCAGCTTGTAGTCGATGCAGATGTCCGGCGAACCTTCGCGGATGGCGCGTACGACGGCGCGGGCGAAACGCGTGCGGTTCTCGAAGCTGCCGCCGTATTCGTCGGTGCGCTGGTTGATCAGCGGCGAGCACAGTGAGCCGACCAGACGGTCGCCGTGCACTTCGATGGCGTCTGCGCCGGCCTGCGTGGCGCGGCGGGCCAGTGCGGTGATGTGGCCGAGGATCTCCTGAAGGCGTTCGCCGGTGACTTCATTGATGTAATGCTGCATGTCATGGTGCAGTTTGGCCCGGGCGCCGGCCATGTCGCCTTTGGCGAAGAGTTCGGCCACGGCCACCGTGTCGTACTCCGGGTGGAACACCTGCAGGCCGAGCTTGCAATCGAATTCGTGCAGCGCGTCGGCCAGGGCCTTGAACGAGGGGATCTGATCATCGTTGACGAGCTTGGGCGTGGGGGAGATAGTGTGCACGGGGGTCACGTCGCCGAGCACGATGTAGGAGGCTCCGCCTTCGGCCACGCGCTTGTAGAAGTTGATGCTCTGCTCGGTGATGGAACCGTCGCGTGCCTCGTAACCGGTGGTCATCGGCGGGAACATGATGCGGTTCTTCAGGGTCATATGGTTGATCTCGAGCGGTTCGAGCAGGGTTTGCAATGTCATGCGATGCTCCTTTGCGTGTATGGGATGGGTGGATGGCTGTGCCGTGGTGCCGGCCGGCCTCAGAGCTGTGTGGTGCGCTATGAGGCGAGGATCTCAACATTGAGATGTCAATACTTCATTGTTGATATGCACACTATCACCACAAGCTGGGGACTCTGTTGCGGCGCACCGTTGGCTTTGTCGAGGTTGCGGGCCGGATCGTGTCTGTGCTCTGGCCTGCGGCGATGCACTATAACGGAGTCGTCCGGGCGTGTGTCGCCGGACTTGCGTGTCACATGTGGGTGTGGTGCGGAACGCATGGTGGTTCGTCCGGGAGATTCTGTACCGCATGGTTGCGGTGCTTGGAGTGGATGTGGGGTGACCTGTCGCTTTCGGACTCTGATGCATTCAGGGCTCGGTGAGGAATTGAAAAGTGTTGAAATTCCAAGGTTTGGTGAAGCGCGGTACGGTGGAGATGTATCAGAGTCCATGAAGTTGTGGGTGGGATGGATTGGGAGGAACCGGTGTGTGGTGGTGCGAAACGCCGATAAAGTTAAACGAATTGACATACTTGGGTAAATGGTCTTACTATGTAGTCAACGGCGGACCGCAAGGGCGCCGACAGGAAACAGCTCGAATCAACAGCAAAGGAGCAACCCATGGGTCTGTGGGATGTTGACAAGATCGAATACGTCGGTCGCCAGAAGGGACCGCAGGAGGGCCTGGCCTTCCATTACTACGACGCCGACCGCGTCGTCGCCGGCAAGAAGATGAAGGATTGGCTGCGCTTCGGCGTCGCCTGGTGGCACACCTTCGATCAGGAGCTCGTCGATCCGTTCGGCACCGGCACCGCTCACCGTCCGTGGTACGGCAAGTACTCCAACCCGCTCGACGAGGCCCTGGCCAAGGTCGACTACGCCTTCGAGTTCTTCACCAAGCTCGGTGCCGAGTACTTCTGCTTCCATGATCGCGACATCGCCCCCGAGGGCGACACCCTGCGCGAGACCAACGCCAACCTGGACAAGGTTGTGGACAAGATCGAGGAGAACATGAAGGCCACCGGCGTCAAGCTGCTGTGGAACACCTCCTCCCTGTTCACCAACCCGCGCTTCGTCTCCGGCGCCTCCACCTCGCCGTTCGCCGACATCTACGCCTACGCCGGCGGCCAGCTGAAGCACAGCCTGGAGATCGCCAAGCGCCTGGGCGCCGAGAACTACGTGTTCTGGGGCGGCCGCGAAGGCTATGAGAACCTGTGGAACACGCAGATGAAGCGCGAGCAGGAGCACATGGCCAAGTTCTTCTACATGTGCCATGAGTACGCCAAGGAGATCGGCCTGGACGCCCAGTTCCTGATCGAGCCGAAGGCCAAGGAACCGACGATGCATCAGTACGACTTCGATGCCGCCACCGCCATCGCGTTCCTGAAGACCTACGACATCGACTTCATGAAGCTGAACCTGGAAGGCAACCACGCCAACCTGGCCGGCCACACCTACCAGCATGAGATCCGCACGGCCCGTGAGGCCGGCGTGCTCGGCTCGCTCGACGCGAACCAGGGCGACAAGCTCATCGGCTGGGACATGGACGAGTTCCCGACCGACCTGATGGAGACCACCACCGTGATGTGGGAGGTCCTCGATGAGGGCCAGATCGGTCCTCACGGTGGCCTGAACTTCGATGCCAAGCCGCGCCGTACCTCCTTCGCCCCGGAGGACCTGTTCCGTTCGCACATCGCAGGCATGGACACCTTCGCCGCCGGCCTGCTGGTCGCCGCGAAGATGCACGAGGACAAGTTCATCCAGAACCTGCAGGCCGAGCGCTACAGCTCCTACGACTCCGGCATCGGCGCCACCATCGAGGACGGCACCGCCACGCTGGCCTCCCTGGAGGAGTACGCCCTCGACATCCCGCAGGCCAAGCTGATCGAGGCCACCAAGTCGGATCACCTGGAGTCCGTCAAGGCCACGATCAACAACTACATCATCGACGCCCTCGCCGAGGCGTGATGATTCCGGGCTCGACCTGCCGGGAGGGCCCGAAGATGGCGAACCGGTGTCGGCCGCTTCGGCGGTAAGAGGTGGCCGACACCATAGAACCAGTCATATTCTCCTTTCTCCTTTTCCTTCCGATTGATCGAGAGAACGCCTGCGGGGGCAACCCGTGGGCGTTCTCCCGTTTCGGGGCTCCGAAAGTTTCACCACACTTTGGTACAACGCTGTATGAAAGTTTCGAGACAGCGCATCCAACTCTCTGTACAAGGACCACGACGATGACCACAACCACCATCACCAATCCGATCCTGACCGGCATGTACCCGGACCCGTCCTGGATGTGGGACGCGGACCACGGCCGCATCGCCATGGTCAACTCCTCGTTCGAACTGGTGCCCGGACTGCCGATCCACACCTCCGACGACCTGGGGCGGTGGATCCACGTCTCCGACGCCATTGACGAGGCGATGGCCCGTCGTCTGCTCATCCCGTTCGTGGAAGATTCGGGCGGCGTCTACGCGCCGACGTTGCGCCGCATCGGTGGCCGGTACGTCATCGTCTGCACGATCGCCCGCATCAATGAGGAGGCAGCGCGGCGCGGCGGCGTCACCGAGGAGGAACTCGCGGCCGCCGCCAAGGCGGAGGGCAACTTCGCGATCGTGGCCGACACGCTGGAGGGACCGTGGTCCGGTCCGTACTGGATCGAGGGCACCGAGGGCATCGATCCGGACATCTTCGAGGATTGCGACGGCGCGGTGTACTGGACGCAGACCCGTCCCGCCGTCGATCCGCAGTGGGAGGGGCAGACCGAAATCTGGACGCAGCGCATCGACCCGAAGACCTGGACCCTGATTAACGACGGCCAGGCCGCCGGCGATGGCAGGACCGTGATCTGGCGCGGCTACGGCGTCGATGCGGTCTGGGCCGAGGGACCGCACCTGTACCGCATCGGCGACTATGTATACCTGTTCACCGCCGAGGGAGGCACCAGCTTCGAGCACAGCGAGATGGCGATGCGCGTGTTCGCGCCGCAGGGACTCAAGGCCGCAATCGAGACGTTCCGCGCGGACATCGCGGAGGCCGGCGTCGCAATCCCCGCGCCGCGCGAGGGCGAACACTGCCTGCTGGGCACGCACGACCGTTTGTTCCACGCGAACAAGAAGAACCCGATCCTGACCCACCGCCATCTGGGTCTGAACGAACCGGTGCAGTGCGTCGGCCACGGCGACATCCTGCACCACCCGACGCTGGGCTGGTGGATGGTCAGCCTGGGCGTGCGTGAAACCAAGGGCGCCAACCCGGGCGAGCTGCTGAGCTACCTGGGTCGTGAGCCGTTCATCACCCCGATGACGTGGGAGCATAACCCGTCGAGTTGGAAGCTTGACGGTGGCGGCGCGCCGACCCTTGACCCGGGCGATCCCGGCTGGCCTGTCGTCGCGCCCGGCCTGGGACGGATGCCGGAGCGTGTGACGATTCTCGACGCGGGGACGGACATCGCCGCCGACGATCCGGCCGTCCGCGGCATGACGGCCGTCGCCGACGACCGCAGGGCCCGTGTGCTCATCGGTCTGAACGACGCCGGGACCCGTGCCGCGGCCCGTCCGGTGTTGGACGCCGGTCGGGATGCCGATCTGATGATCCGCGATGAAGCCGGCATCCGGTACGCGCGCATCGCCGAGGACGACATACTGCTGCCCGTGCCGGACGGCGGCACGTTGGTCATCCGGCAGAACTCCACCCATCTGGTCACGCTGTGCCATGGCCTGGGAGATGGCCGGCGGCCGGCGGGCGTCACCTGCATCTTCACCGAGGATGGCGTTGACGACCCCCGCAGCTATGGGCCGCTGCCGGAAGGCTGCACGCGTGTGGCCGTGCTGATGCGCCGCAACGAGCTGACCGTGCTGGCCTATGACGGGACCCGTGACGTGGCCGGACTCGTGGAAGAGACGATCCGCGGCGGCGAGCCCGACGGATGCCGGGTGATGGACCGCCACGACGCCCGTTTCCTGAGCACCGAATGGTCTGGCGGCTTCGTCGGCTGCCTGGCCGGCGTGCCGACCGGGACTCCGGCCGTCGACGGGGAGACGATGTGCTGATTGCCCGGGCCGAAACCGGGGGACGCATGCCGTGGCGGTTGGCGATCGCCCTGGTGATCGGTCCGGCCGCCTGGCTCATGCCCCATCAGGGCGCGATCTCCACGCTGTTGCCGCAGCGCGTCAGCGAGATCGATCCGGCGAACAAGGTTTCGCTGGTCATGATGTTCTCGACCATCGCGATGTTGGTCGCGCTCGTATCGAACATCGTGCTCGGCGCCTGTTCGGACCGCACCCGTACGCGGTTCGGCAAGCGTAAGCCGTGGATCATCGGCTGTTCGATCCTGTCCTGTCTGGTGCTGTTCGCGTTCGGACGGGCCGACGGCATCGGCGCGATGCTCGGCTGGTGGTGCCTGTACGAGCTGGTGGTCAACGGCGTCGCCGCCGCGATGATCGCGCAGCTGTCCGACCGGGTGCCGGCGCGATGGCGGGGCACCGTGTCCTCCGCGTACGGCCTCGGGCAGATGATCGGCGGCCAGGCCGGCATTCTCGTGGCCGCGCAGTTCCTTGAGAACGTGACGCTGGGCGTGGAGACCTTCGCCGCGGTCGCGCTGATCGGTGGCATCATCTCCGCGCTGCTGGCCGGGGAGCGTTCGAACCTGGACGAACCGATGCCGCCGTTCAACCCGCGCGGGCTGCTGAGGATGTTCATGTTCCCCACGCACGGCGCGCGCGATTTCTACAAGACGCTGGCGGCGCGGTTCCTGTTGACGGTGGGCAGCAGCATGATTTCGAACTACATGCTGTACATTCTGCAGGACTACCTGCACCTTGATCAGGCCGGTGCGCAGAGGATGCTGTTCATCAACTCGTCGATCACACTGGTGATCGGGCTGGTCTGCTGCCTGGCGGCCGGACCGCTCGCCGATCGGATCGGGCGGCCGAAGATACTGACGGTCATCACCGCCTGCATGATCGCCGTCGGCGCGATCGTCCCCTTCCTGTTCCCGACCCCGGCGGGATTGATCGCATTCTCGGTGATCGTCGGCATCGGTAACGGCGCGAACTCGTCGCTGATCCAGACGATCAGCGTCGAGGTGCTGCCGAACCCGAACGCGGTCGCCAAGGATCTGGGCTTTCTCAATCTGGCGAACACATTGGGCGGCGTCGGCGGGTCGTTTGCGGCGGCGATGGTCATCAACACGGTCGGGTACGGCGGCGTGTTCGTCGGCGAGGCCGTGGTGGTGCTGGTTGCAGCCGCGTTGTTCCGCTCGATCCGCCGCGTGCGGTAGCCGGCCGCGTCAGTGCGGTTCGCTGATCTCCAGTGGGCGCGTGCTGTCCCGGACGATCAGCGTGGTCGGGTAGATGGAGCGGTTCTGGAT
>SAMEA3387454__coassemble_2320_pt1 | contig 13591 bp, 14 predicted proteins | sample SAMEA3387454__metabat2_high_PE_014 | metagenome-assembled genome bin SAMEA3387454 (sample SAMEA3387454) | Felis catus | biome: Faeces | place: United Kingdom | collected 2012
GCTGCGCAGGGAGAAACGGGAGGCGGAGATCGAGCTGTCGATCCTCAAGGGGGCGTTGGATCTGGTGGGAAAAGAGCGGGGCGCAGACCCGGACAACCTGACCAATAGGGAGAAGACGATCCTCGTCAAGGCCGTCAGTGCCGGACATGGCATCCCCGCGGAGCGTCTGCTCGCCCGGGTCGGTCTGGCGCGCAGCACCTACTACCATCAGTTGAACGCGATGAAGAGGCCGGACAGGGACGAGGGGCTGCTCGCCCGGGCGCTCACCTCACCCGTCGATCCCGTGGACTCCTACGTTCCCGCCTATGCCGTCCAACGGCCCGCGTCGAACGGGAATCCGCGCCGACGCACCGTCATCGCGATTGCGGTGGCTGTCATCGCCGTCATCGCCATCGTGGCGGCGGCCGTGCTGATTCCGCGCTGGATCGCGGGTGCCGGCTCAGATGGAGGCGCAACGAACGGAACGTTGCAGAACGCCGGATCCCGGCCCGACCCGTCAACGGGCAACGATGGCGACGCCGCGGATCCCGGCACCGATCCGGCCACGCGGAATCCCGCAGGCGACGGCGCCGCACATGGCGGCTCGGAATACGGCAACCCGCTCGAACTGGTGGAAACCGGCTGGTCGGCGGATGAATCCGGTTACGTCCACTACGCGTTCGGCCTGAGGAACACCAGCGACAGCGTGTGCATACAACTTCCGTCCGTTGAAATTACCGGGCGGGGCGAGGACGGTTCCGTGCTGTTCTCCGAAACCTTGATCATGGCGAATGCATTCGCTGGGGAAACTGTGTATTTCGGTTCCGAAATCGGCAACGGCAACGGAATCGTTCCCGCCACCGTCGATTTCACCGTTCTGGAGCCCGATGACTACAGCTATGTGAACTCCAGCGAATCCGCATCCTTCAAGGCCGACAATCTGAGCGCCGCACCCGATGGATACGGCGGTGAGATCTTCTCGGGCGAGATATCCGTCGTCAAGGATTCGGCGCGTGTGCGGGAGCAGTCAAGCATGCTGGCTGTGTCGCTCGTGCTGCGTGATGACGCGGGCGCTATTGTCTACGGGTACAGCACGTTTGTGGACTGGCCGTCGGAAGGCGGTTCGCGCCCGTTCTCGATGGACGTGATCGACCCGCCGGCCTACGACTCCTTCGAGGTGCACGTACAACCGTGGTGACGGCCATGGCGGCGATCAGTACCCGTGCGCATGCAGATAGTCGTCGTCGAAGCCGAAGTAGTGGCCGATCTCGTGCAGCACGGTTCGCCGGATCTGCCCGACAAGCTGCGCCCGTGAGCTGCAGACCCGCTCGTGCGGGCCTTTGAAGATCGTGATGATGTCCGGCATCACGCCGCTGTAGCCGGTGGTGCGTTGCGGCAGCGGCACGCCCTGATACAAGCCAAGCAATTCGCCGCGCGGGTCGGCCATGGTGCCGCGCTCGCGGTCCGTCGGCTCGTCGGCCACGGTGATGGCGATGTTGTGCAGCACCGCCTTGAACCGCTCCGGTACGCCGTCCAGCGCTTCGGCGACCGCGGTGTCGAATTCGTCGTCGCTGATCCGCATGGCGTTCACCGTCCGTTCGGGTAGATCACGACCTTGCAGCTGGCGCCCGAGCGCAGCGCGGCCAGCGCCTCGCCGAAGTCGTCGATGTCGAAGCGGTCGGTGATCAGCCGGCGCAGGTCCACCACGCCGGCGGCCAGCATGCGCGCCGTCGTCTCGAAGGTGAAGTGGCCGATGAACGTGCCGTGGATCGTCACGCCCCGCATCGCCAGATCCGCCTGGTCGATGGTCTGCCGGCTGCGCGCGTTCAGCCCGAAGGCGATCACGTCGCCGCCCTTGCGCACGCAGTCCAGCGCCTGCGGCAGCAGACAGCCGACCACATCGATCGCCGCATCCACGCCGATGCCGTCGGTCGCGTTCCGGCAGGCGGCGACCGGATCGCTTCCCCGGTCGCACAGGATGTCCGCGCCCAGCTCGCCGGCCATTGCCAACCGCTCCGCGGACAGATCGCTGGCCACGATGTGCGCCGCGCCCGACGCCTTGAGCAACGCCACGAACATCAGCCCGATCGGCCCGCACCCCAGCACCGCATACGACTTGCCCGGCCGCAGGTCAAGCTTCTGCAGCGCACCCATCGCGCAGTTGACCGGCTCGGTCAGCGCCGCCGTGTCCACCGGGGTCCCCGCCGGCAGCCTGATCGCCTGCGACTGCGGCATGACCTGGTACTGGCACATGAATCCGTCGATGTCCTCGCCCATCGACCGCAGCGACGCGCATTCGTTGTACTGCCCACCGTGGCACATCGTGCAATGTCCGCAGGGCAGATTGTTGTCGCCCACCACCATGTCACCGGGCTGGAACGCGTCCACGGCGTCGCCCACGGCCACTACTTCGGCCACCATCTCATGCCCGATGATCACGCCGGGCGTGGCGTGCGCGCCGGGCGGGTCGAGCAGGATCTGATTGTCCGTGCCGCAGATGCCGCAGGCCAGCACCCTGACCAGCAGGTCGGTCGGGCCGGTCAGCCGTGGCGTCGGCACCTGCCTGACCGCCCACTGCCCGACCTTCTCGAACACCACCGCCTTCATCGTTGCCGGAATATCCATCGTCATGCTTGCTCCTTCGCCGTTGCTCGCACCATCTACTCTACGGGTATTCGGCACGTGGCGTGCGTCGGCGTGCGTCGGCGTGCGTCGGCGTGCGTCGGCGGGCACTGGCGCCTCACGGTGCGCCGATGCCGGTGCGGCCGGAGTAAAGTGGTGTTCAACCGATACGGATGTGAAAGGGGACATGCATGGTACCGGATCAGGATGCGGATCGCCGCGAAGCACTGCTTCACTCGGCGTATGACGCCGCCACGGTGCGCGCTCTGGAACGCCCCCTGCTGGATGACGGCGTGCCGCTGATGCGCATGGCCGCGGGCGCGGTGGCCGAGATCGCGGCCCGCCTGCTCGACGACGAGGGCATCGACCTGTCCGAGGCGCGCGTCGTGGTGCTCGCCGGTGCCGGAGACAACGGCGGCGACGGTCTGTACGCGGCGGCCCGTCTGGCCGAGGCCGGTGCCTCCGTGACCGCGGTGGCGGTCGGCAGGTCGCTGCACGAGTCCGCGTTCGCCGCGATGGTGCGCGCCGGCGGCAAGGTGCTGGTGCTGGATCCCCGCGCCCGGATTCCCGGCTGCGCGAGCGACTTCTCCGCAGGCGAGGCAGGAGAACGGTTCGAGACGGCGCTGTCGATCATCTCCCGTGCGCATGTGCTGATCGACGCGATGACCGGCATCGGCGTCGAAGGCGGTCTGCGCGGCATTCCGGCGGCCATCGCCTCCTCGATGGGCCTGGACGGTGCGGTGCCGGAACGCCCCGCCGCGCCGGAATACGAGCGTACACGCCGGTTCCCGATGGTGGTGGCCGTCGACGCCCCCTCCGGTGTGGGGATCGACGACGGCACGCTGCCGGGCGCATACATCCCGGCCGACGCGACCGTGACGTTCGGCGCGATGAAGCCCTGCGCGATGATGCCTCCCGCCTGCTACGCGCAGGGACGGCTGACATTGGTGGACTTCGGGTTCGACGTGGACGACGCCGAACCCGCGGTGGAGATGGTCGATGACGAGACCGCCGGCGAGCTGGTCCGACTGCCGCGACTGACCGATTCGAAGTACTCGCGCGGCGTGGTCGGGCTGGTGACCGGTTCCGCCCGATACCCCGGCGCCGCGGTGCTCACTGTCAAGGGGGCCTCACGTGCGAATGTGGGTATGGTGCGGTATCTGGGCCCGCAGCGGGCGCAGGACATGGTGTTGGCCGCCCGCCCCGAAGCGGTGCTGGGCAAGGGGCATGTGCAGTCCTGGGTCGTCGGCTCCGGCGTGCCCGGTGCGGAGGACGATCCGGACGGCGACGACATCCAGCGCGAGACGATCGGCCGTCTGCTACGCCACTACGATGCCGGCGAGCCGGATGCGCCGAACGGCGTGGAGCCGGAAAGCGACGTGTATGACATGCCGCCGATCGTGGTCGATGCGGGCGCGCTCGAGCTGCTGCCTAACCGTGTGCCGCCGCAGGTGCTGATTACGCCGCACGCCGCCGAGCTGGCGCGACTGCTGCAACGCCTGGGCGAGGACATCGACGTGGATGATGTGCTGGCCGAACCGTGGCGTTGTGCGCGGCGCGCGCACGCGCTGACCGGCGCGACGGTGCTGCTCAAGGGGGCTGTGACGATCCTGGTCGGTGAGGAGGATGGCGAGGAGCGGACCATATTGTCCGGCGCCGCGCCCGCATGGCTGTCGACCGCCGGCGCGGGCGACGTGCTGGCGGGCATGCTGGGCGCGCTGCTGGCCCAGAACGCCCCCGACACCCCCCATACCGACACCTCGACGGTTGAGATCGCCGCGGTCGGCGCATACCTGCACGGTCTCGCCGCCGGGCTCGCGGCTGATTCCGAACAGCGTGGCTGGTCGGTGCCGGCGGTGTATGGGCAGCATCACGCGGAGCCGGCATCCGCGCCCGGACACCCCATCATCGCCTCCGATATCGTGGCGGCTATCCCACGGGTGTTCGAGGAGGTTATCCAGTAGTCGCCGGTAGACTGGGCGGTATGAGTGAACAGACCCCTATCACCGATGTCGTCTTCGATTTCTGCGGCGTGCTGCTGGACTGGCAGACGCGCGCCTGTCTGGAGGGTGTCCTGCCGCAGGTGTTCGTGGACCGGATCTGCGCCGACGATGACCCTTGTGGGTTCTTCCACTATGAGGATCGGATGGACGCCGGCGAGGATTTTGCGGACATCTATCCCGATGTGGTCCGCGAGCACGGCAAGGAGGTGGCGCAGGTGTTCCGGTACTACATCGAGCACTACGGGGATGCGCTCCCCCGCATGCTGCCGGGGATGGAGCAGCTGCTGGGCGATCTGAACGCCGCCGGCTACCGGGTGTGGGGGCTGACCAACTGGTCGCACGAGACGTTCCACATCGCGTTCGAGAAGTATCCGCAGCTGGAACGGCTGCTGCGCGGCACGGTGGTGTCCGGCGTAGAGAAGATGCACAAACCGAACGCCGACATCTACCGGCTGGCCGAGCGGCGATTCGGGTTGACGCCGGCCGGCACCGTGTTCTTCGACGACACCGCCAGGAACGTGGCTGGCGCGCAGGCCGTGGGCTGGCACGCCTTCCGGTTCTCCGACGCCGAACAGGCGCGTGCCGACCTGCATTCGTTGGGCTGCGCACTATGACGCTGCTGCAACTGAAGTACATCGTCAAGATCGTCGAATGCGGGTCCATGAACGAGGCATCGCATGAGCTGTACGTCTCACAGCCCGCGCTGAGCGCGTCGGTGCGCGAGCTGGAGAAGGAGCTGGGCATCGAGATCTTCACCCGCTCCTCCCAGGGCATCGCACTGACCGTGGACGGCGCCGAATTCCTGACCTACGCCCGCCAGGTGCTCGACCAGGCGGCGCTGCTCGAGGAACGGTACAAGAACGCCAAGCCGCGCAAGCAGCTGTGCTCAGTGGCCACGCAGCATTACATGTTCGCCGTGGAGGCGTTCGTGGAGATGATCAACGCCACGCAGTCGGACGAGTACGAGTTCACGATCCGCGAGACGCGCACCCGGGACATCATCAACCAGGTGGCGAACCTGCAGTCGGAGATCGGCATCCTGTACCTGTCGGAATTCAACCGTCAGGTCATCGGCAAGCTGCTGCGCGAGAAGCATCTGGAGTTCCACCCGCTGTTCCGCTCCGGGCTGCAGGTGTTCATCTCGCGCGACAATCCGCTGGCCGGGCGGGACCGGGTGACGATGAAGGATCTGGAGCCCTATCCGTTCATCCAGTTCGAACAGGGCGAGGAGGGCAGCTTCTACTTCGCCGAGGAGGCGGTCTGGCCGGAGAACTCCCCCAAGCAGATCAACGTGACCGACCGGGCCACGATCCTCAACTTCATCATCGGCCTGAACGGCTACACGGTGTGCACCGGCATCGACAACGGCGACCTCAACAATGAGAAGATCGTCACCGTGCCGCTGGATTCGGATGAGACGATGACGGTCGGCTGGATCTCCAACGAGCGCGCGCGCCTGTCCGCCGCGGCCGAGACCTATCTGGACCGGCTGCGCGAGGTCATCGCCAATCACGGCTATGAGCTCATGAGGTGACGCATTCGCGGGTTCGGCTCGTCCGGATGATGCGGTCGGGGCCGTCGGCGAAGTCGTCGGTCCCCTCCCCTCTTACGCCGCTCGTGCCGGAGAGACGATACCACTGTTATATAGTACCATATAACAGCACGCGCACTGTTATGCCGCACCATAAAACAGTGGTCGGTGACCGACTCGGGTAGGCACTGGCGATTCCCTGCCTGCACCCTGACCGGACCCTGAACTCGGCAATGCCTCGCCTCCGGGCGGACATGTCATTGCCATAATGAAGGCAGGACGGAAGGACCGGCATGGGAGGAGAAGACGGCATGGCGGATGGAGGCGGACGCGCCCGGGGCGCGGCATTCGGAGAATTACGGCGCTGGACGCAATCCAGACACTTGGGATACTGGGGCCGACGTGCTCTGGCGTTCGAACTGGTGTGGCGCCTGGCGTGGTCGCTCGTGCTGATCCCGGTCGGCTATCTGCTGGTCAACTGGTATGTCGATGCGCATCTGACATCCCCCGAGATGACGAACATCGGCGTACTCATCGATTTCCTGAATCCCCTCGGCATTGCGGTGCTGGTGGCGATGGCGCTCATCGCCACGGTCGCGACGGTCTACGAGCTCAACGTGCTGACGTTGTATGCCGTCCGTATCGCCGACCAAACGCCTCCCACCCCGTCCAGCCCATATCGTGAGGCGTTCTGCCGGCTGTCCAATCTGCTGCACCCCTCCACGATACTGGCTGTCCCCTTCTATGTGCTACTGATCCCGCTGATCCATGCGTGCGCCACTGCCACCCCGGTTCCGGCGCTCACCGTGCCACGGTATGCGCTGGAGGTGCTGTGCGCCACACCATTCGGCACGGCGGCTGTTTTCTTGGTGTGGCTGGCTGCGGTGTTCTGCGCGATGGCGACCATGGCCGCGCCGGTGCGGACCAGCTGGCCGATCAGCTGGTCGACATCGTCGAGGACGAACGGTTCGTCGACCGTACGATGATCATGTCGATGGATCAGCGGGCCATCGGCCGCGTCCGCGAGCGCCGGACCGGACCCGAATGGCGTGTCGGCTACTGCGTGTTCTGGGCGCTCGGCAACCTCAACTGGCCGATCGGCGGTGTTGTGGACGCTCACGCATCCGGTCGGTTGATGGATCACAGTCCGGGGATCTGGCCGTAGACGTACCGCGCGTCGTCCACGTCCGCCTGCGACGTCTCGTGGTCGCCCGGCGCCCCGGCCGTCACCAGCACATAGGTCCTGCCGCCGAACCGGGCGGCGGTGGCCAGACACAAGCCGGCCTCCGGCGTGTAGCCGGTTTTGCCGGCCACGATCCACCCGCCGGCGACGAACGGCGTGCCCAGCTCCTCGAACACGGTGCTGTTGACGGTCAGATCCCCGTCGTGCAGGCTGGCACTGGACATCGTATGCGACCGGGAGCCTGCGATGGTGCGGAAGGTGCCGTTGCGCATCGCATGGGCGAACAGCATGGTCATGTCCCGCGCGGTCGAGTAATGGTCGGCGTCATGCAGCCCGGTCGGGTTCGTGAAATGCGTGCCGGACATGCCGAGCGCGGCGGCGGTCCGGTTCATCAGCTCGACGAACGCCTCGACGTCGCCGGCCACATACCGTGCCAGCGCAATGGCGCAATCCGCCCCGGAGGGCAGCATCAGCCCGTACAGCATATCCTCCACGGTGGCGCTCTCCCCCGGCTGCAGGCCCGCCATCGAGGCGTTCTGCTCCCACAGCGCCGGGAACATGTCGGCCGGGGCCTCGACCACGTCGTTCAACGTCTCGGCATGGTCGAGGACCACCACCGCGGTCATCACCTTGGTCAGCGAGGCGGGATACATGCGTGCGTCGGCGTCGCGCGACTGGATGACCTCGCCGCTGTCGGCGTCGATGAGCATCGCGTACCGGCTGCTCAGCCCGTCGAACGATACGGTCGGGCCGAACGGCGCGCCGCCGGTCGCATACAGCAGCGCCGTCAGGCAGACGATGGCGGCGGCCATCACCACCGCGATCGTCGTCCGCCACGAATGCGACCGTCGACGCGGGACCGTCGACACCGGCGCCGCATCGGCCCGTCGTGCGGGACGGCAGACCGCCGTGCGGGGTATCTGGTGGTCATATCGGGATGCGCTCATCTCAAGCCTCTTTCCTCCAGGTGGTTGGTTCGCACCTCACGCTAGAGGAATCGCGCCTGCCGAGGGCCCCGGGATGATGAGCGTTCGATTAAGGAACGATGAAGGCCGCTGCTCTGCGGCTTCAGGCTGTGACGGGCAGCGTCACCGTGAACGTGGTGACGCCGTCGGCGCTGGAGGCCGCGATCGAGCCGCCGTGTGCCTCGGTGATCTGCCGGGCGATGGACAGGCCAAGGCCCGCGCCGCCGTCGGCGCTGCTGCGGGACGCATCGAGACGGTAGAACTTGTCGAACAGCATGTCGAGCTTGCGCGCGGGGATGGTGCGGCCATGATCGCTGATCGCGATGCGGGCGGTCGCCTCATCCGCCGTGCCCCCGATCGTGATGACGCTGCCGCGCTCGCTGTAGGCGATGGCGTTCTTCATCAGGTTGTTGAACACGCGGGCCAGTTTCTCCGCGTCGGCCGTAATGGTCAGGGCGTCGGGCATATCCAGTTGCACGGTGTTGCCGTGCGCCTCAAGCTGCGGATGGAACTCCTCGACCATCTGCACCATGAGCAGGCTCACATCCACCGGGCCGACCTCCAACGGCACGTTCGACAGATTGAACCGTGTGATGTCGAAGAACTCGTCGACCAGCGCGTCCAGGCGTTGGGCCTTGTCCAGCGCGGTATGCGTGTATCGGCGTCGTTGCTCCTCCGGCATGTCCCGCGCCTCGTCCAGCAGACTCAGATAGCCGACTACCGAGGTCATCGGCGTGCGGATGTCATGCGCGAGATACATGACCAGATCGTTTTTGCGCTGTTCGGCCATCCGCGCCTCGAACGTGCGGCGGTCCAGTCGCCGACGCGCCTCGCCGAGCGCGACCGCCACATCGTCCAGCTCGTCGGGCAGTTCCGACATGCGCCCGTCATCCGCCAGCAGCTGGGCGATCCCATCGGTCAGCGTCGAGAAGATCCTCACCACATACGGCCTGACGATGAGCAGGTAGCCGAGGACGAACACCAGCACGAATACGACAACCGCCACCGCCGGCGCCCCGCCGTCTGCGGTGCTCCGGCTTGGCAACGTCCGGAATCGGCGCGCCCCGGCTGTCCACGCTCACGGCGCGGGTGCGCAGATCCACCGCCAGCCCGCGGTATTCATAGCGTTCCTCATCGCGGCGGGTGCCGCCTGCTGACCGGTCGTAATGCGTGTAGCGGCGCAGCTGGGCGTTGACGCGGGCGACGAGCTCCAACGGACGGAACGGCTTGGTCACGTAATCGTCGGCACCGAAGTTCAATCCGGTGATCTTGTCGACCTCGTCGTCGCGCGCCGTCAGCATGATGATCGGCCAGCGGTGGGTTTTGCGGATCTCGCGGCACAGATGGAAGCCGTTCATGTCGGGCAGCATGACGTCCAACACGGCCAGGTCGATGGCGATGTCGGGGTCGGCGACCGCTTCGAGCGCACCCGCCGCATCATAGCGGACCCGGGGCTGATAGCCCTCGGCCTCAAGGTAGACGGCGACCAGATCGGCGATCTCCCTCTCGTCGTCCACGATCAGCACGGTCCCCTTGCCGCCGTCACCGTTCACGGCACCCTCCTTGCACTCGTTGCCGGACTTCCGTCGAACCCTACCGAGTGTAGCGCACCGGGCGGGGATATCGACCGGCGGAGGGTGAAGAAAGGATTAAGGAATGGGCGCGGAGGCGCGACATTCGAACGAGAAAAGATCCAACCGAGCGTCAGCGGATGGCAATCAGCGTGCGGGAGCACCATGCTTGGAGAAGCGCGTAGAGCGTCTCGCCCACGATGTCATCGTTGCTGACGTTGGCCTTGCCGACGGACATGACGGCGTTGCTCGGCATGGCATGGCGGAGCAGTGTCCGCTCGTCCTCATCGGTGAGTTCCGTGAGCAGCTGCCGCTTGGTGGGCGCGAAGACTCCGGTGCGGACGGCGTGGACGATCTGCAGGGAGAAGAAGAACGCCTTCAGCAATGCCTTGAGGGCATCCGTCCGTGCCGCTTCATCGAGGTCGCGCGTGGTCAGATAGGTGTGGTTGACCATGTGGTACAGGTTGGCGACGCTGACGCGGGTGCCCATGCGAATGTCATCCTCGTCATACTCCGGTAGCAGGGTGTGAAGATCGCCCAGCCAGACCTCGGTCCCATGCTCGAACTGATACAGCTCATATGCCGGCCAGACCGCCAGCTCCGCCCGCCCGCAGGTGAAGCCGACCGCGCGCTCGCCATCGGGCAGTGGACGCATCGCCGCGTGAAATGCGTCCAGATCATCGATCGTCACCTGGTCGAGCACCACCAACAGATCGATATCGCTATCCGCCGTAGCCTCGCCGCGCAGATAACTCCCCTGCAAACCCAGGCAAAGCAGGCGCTCGCCGAATGCTTCTTTCAATGCCGCCATCGCCGCCAGCTTCCATGTCTTCAGATCGATCATCGTCTTATCCTTCCGCCAGAACGCTCAGTATATGCGAAGACGCCGCCCGGCGCGATGACTTCAGCCGTTCGGCTTTCGTGAGGGTTGCTGCATTGCTGTCAGCGTGACGGACGGCTAACGCGTCGGCCTCACGGGATGGCGGATCACGGTCTTGAGATTCTCCGGTTTGCCGCGGCGAGGGTCGCCGAGATAGATCTCATGATGGTGTCGCTGGGTGAAGTCGAGCTCATAGCCCTGGTCTGCCGCATAAGTGTCCTTCACCATACTGTGAACCGGCAGCCCTGCGCAATCGAACATGCGAGTCGCACAGTTGTGAGGATGCGTAGCGTCCGGAGCGATTATGCTTCAAGCGGAGAATTCATGCCTCGCCTCCGACGAACGGGGTCGTCTGCCACTCGTCTCCTTGATATTCCCCGGTGTATTCCGCAAACAGATCCTCCAATCGGGGCACACGGTAGGTTCCGCTTTGTGTTGTTCCTGCGGAAACCGAGCGCAACACGATGGCACCGTCCACGAACTCGGCCTTGAGGGTGGAGCCGGTATGGATGCCAGCCTGCTCGCATAGCTCCCTGGGAATGTGTATGCCTTCGCTGTTCCCCATCGTTGAACTGTGACGTTGACCATAGCATCCATGTTATCTAGCAATGTTTACCAGAAAAGTGCCGAGGCCTCCGTTGGCCTCGGCACTTGAGAACTAAGGAACGGCGTCAGGCGCCGTACTGCGCCAGATAGGCATCGGCGGCGGCCGCAATCTCGTCGGTCACGTACGGCGTGCCGTCGGCGGTCATGATGGACCGGCCGGCCTCGAAGATCTCGCGCACGTTGGCGATCGCCATGACCGGGAAGCCGAACTCCGCCTCGACGGCCTTGACCGCGGACAGGTCGGAGTCCTTGGTCTTCTCCATGCGGTCCACCGAGAGCACCAGGCCGACGATCTCCACGTCCGCCTCGGCCTTGAGCTTGGGCACGACCTCGCGCACGGCGGTGCCGGCGGTCATCACGTCGTCGACGAGCAGCACCTTCATGCCATCGGCCAGCTGCGTGCCGACCATCATGCCGCCGTCGCCGTGGTCCTTCTTCTCCTTGCGGTCGAACGTGTACCCGACCTGCATGCCATGGCCGCCGGTCAGCGCGATGGCGGTGGACACGGCCAGCGGGATGCCCTTGTACGCCGGGCCGAACACGGTGTCGATGTCGCCGGGCAGCGAACCCGCTTCGATCTCGGCGGCGATTTTCTCGGCGTAGAACTCGCCGAGCCGGGCGATCTTGCCGCCGTCGTTGAACGCGCCGGCGTTGATGAAGTACGGGGACTTGCGGCCGGACTTCAGTGTGAAGTCGCCGAACTTGAGCGCCTGCGATTCCAGCAGGAAGCGGGTGAACCGCAGATCGAGCGATTCGTCGGTCATAATGTGCTCCTTGATATCAGGTCTCCCTCAGCGGGAGACGATTGTGGTTATGGGCAAACGGTATGCAGTCGCGCGCCGATCTGTTACCGCCACGTTTGCCCGGCGGCGAGCTTGGCGGCGAGTTCGGGGCGCGAGTCGAGCAGGTCGTCGAGCTCGCGGGCCACGCGCATCGGCGCGGTCGGATCATAGAGCGCGGCGGCGCCCACCTCCACGGCGTTCGCGCCGGCGTACAGGAATTCGAGCGCCTTCTCGCCCGAGTCGATGCCGCCGATGCCGATGATCGGGATGTCCGGCAGGGCCTGGCGCACGCGCCACACACAGCCGAGGGCGACCGGGAACACGCACGGTCCGGAGACGCCGCCGGTGCGGTTGGCGATGATCGGCTCGCCGGTGCGGATGTCGATGCGCATGCCGACCAGCGTGTTGATCAGGCTCAGCGCGTCGGCGCCGGATTCCGCGGCCGCGCGGGCGATGGCTGCGATGTCGGTGACGTTCGGCGTGAGCTTGACGATCATCGGCTTGGAGGTGATCTTGCGCAGCCGTTCGATGAGCCGGGCGAGCCCCACCGGGTCGGTGCCCACGCTCATGCCGCCGTGGCTGACGTTCGGGCAGCTGACGTTGATCTCCAGCATGTCGGCGGCCGAATCGGCGAGCTTGGCCACCACCTCGGCGTAGTCGTCGTCGCTGTGGCCGGCCACGTTGGTGATGACCGTGGCGCCCATGTCCTTGAGCTTGGGCAGTTCATCGACCAGATAGTGATCCACGCCGGGGTTCTGCAGGCCGACCGCGTTGACCATGCCGCCCGGGCATTCCGCGGTGCGCGGCCCGGGGTTGCCCTCCCACGGCACCGGCGAGACGCCCTTGGTGCAGATCGCGCCCATCTGGGCCACATCGTAGAACCAGCGGCAGGCGGCGAGCTGGAACGTGCCGGAGGCGGTGCCGACCGGGTTCTTCCATTCCACGCCGGCCACCACGGTCTTGTGCTTCCACTCGTGCGGCTCGTAGACGTTGATGTGCGAATCGTTCATCTGCTGCTCCGTGGTCGTTGTGGTCGTCGTCTCGTCCATCGTCACGCCTCCCATCCCAGCTGCTGCGCGGTGAACACCGGGCCGTCCGAACACACCTTCCTGCGGCCGTCCACCGTGTCGACCACGCAGACCACACAGGTGCCGTACCCGCAGCCCATGCGCTGCTCCATGCTCGCCTGGGTGTCGATGCCGCGCCTGGACGCCCACAGCGCCACGGCCTTCATCATCGGCGTCGGCCCGCAGGTCAGGAACACGGTCTTGAGGCCGTCCTCGCGCGGCGCGGTCAGCTCGGCCTCCATGCGGTCGAGCAGCGTGACCACGTTGCCCTCGGTCTCGTCGATGCTGCGCGTGTCCACGTACCGGGAGACGAACTCGTCGGCGAAATGCGCGTCGCGATAGCCGAACACGGCGGTGACCGCGCAGTCGCTACGCGCCGCGAGCCGCTGCGCCGCGTAGATG
>SAMEA3387454__coassemble_452_pt1 | contig 4486 bp, 2 predicted proteins | sample SAMEA3387454__metabat2_high_PE_014 | metagenome-assembled genome bin SAMEA3387454 (sample SAMEA3387454) | Felis catus | biome: Faeces | place: United Kingdom | collected 2012
CGTCAAGCGTCTCGACGCTGCCCTCGGCCTGCAACCCGAGGTCCTGAAGGAACCTGATGTACTCGCGGGTCTCGTCGGCGTGCCCGCGCCAGTCCTCCAGCATGTCGTCCGGTTTCATGCCGGGCAGCTCCGGTATCCAATAGGACAGCACGGCGACGTCGCCGGACACGTCCTCGCCCGCTTTGGCATGCACCGCGATGTTGCGGACCATCATCGCCAGCGAGGCGTCCTCGCCACGGGAGGCGATCTCGCGGCTCAGCGGAACGAGGTCGGCCAGACCCACCTTGCTCTGGTCGCCGCCGCCGTTGGCGAACGTGGCCGCGAAACGGGCGTCGAACGCCTTGGCGAGCCGGTCGCCGGTGTCCCAGTCCCCGCCGCCCAGCCAAGCGGCGGCCTGCTCGCCCTGCGAGGTGATGGTGTCGGCGTCGTCAAGCCGCGGCTCCCCCGCGGGCACGTAGTCGGTGAACTTGGAGCCGCCACGGTCGTAGCCGTTCCAAGTGCCGTCCGGCCCCTTGCCACCGTTGGCGAGCTTCGAGTCGTCGTTGCTCGGCAGCTTGATGACGGTTCTCACCTCGCCCGCGAGGCCGGTCAGGTTGTTGTAGATGTTCCACTCGTACCGCAATCCGTCCGCGCCGGCCTCGGCGCGGGTGATGCTCTCGGACGCGGAGGTCAGCATGCCCTCCGTTCCGAGGCGGGATTCGACGGGCGCGGGGTCGGACGACCATTCGCTGACGGCCTTATCGGCCTTCAAACCGTGCGACGCCGGGGTGCTCGCCTCGATTCTCGCCGGGCTGGAGATGGTGCGGGAGGCGTTGGCGAAGTTGGAGACCTTGGCGGTCCAGTAGAGGTTCAGGGACATCTCCGTGTAGGTCGCCTTGCCCTTGTGGTCGAACAGCAGCGGGGTGCTTCCGACGGCGCAGCCGTTCTCCACGGCCTTGGACTTGTCGAGCGCGGTCATGTCCCACTCGTCGGTCTCGTACTCGGGCAGCCTGAACCCGGTGAGCCACGGGTCCGCGCAGGCCGTGAACCGCGCCTTGAAGCCGTCGTAGACCTTGACGTTCTTGACGTTCGAGGACAGTCCGTATTCGAGCGTGTCGCCCGGACGCGCGGCGCTGCGGTATCCGCCCTGCGCGTCCGTGACGGAGACGGACTCGGACACGGTGGCGTACATCGGCAGGACCGACACCCCGTCCACAGCGCCGGAGTAGTTGCCCTTGACGGCGTTGCCGTCCTTGGTCTCGACCACGCCGAGCATGTGGTCTTGGCTGTAGTTGGTGCCCTCCTGCATCCTCACGTAGAAGACGGCCTCCCACGGGTCGTCGCTCGCCGCCTGCTCCGGGGTGATCTCATAGGAAGCCTTGACGGACATGTCATCGGCTTCCTCCACGTCGGCCTCCGTGGGCATGCCGTCGGACCAGTCCACCGGCATCTCGTCGTCGGGGGTGCTGTTGAAATGCCAAGTGTCCGGCTCCTTGTCATCGTCGCCCTGCACCGCAGGTACTTCGGTCCACGCGACCTTCACGCCGTCGGTGTAGGTCCTGTCGCCGTTCCGTATGACGACCCCTTTGGAGGGGAGGAACTGATTGATATAGTCGAAACTGTCGTAGAACGTCAGCTTGCAGCCCGACTCCCTGCACCCGGCGACCTCCTTGGCGTTGATCTGCAACCGGACGCGAATCTCGGTGCCTGCGGCCACCTTCTCGGCCAGAATGTAACCCTTCCCGGTGTACTTGTAGTTCAGCGTGCGTTCGCCGTCGCCCTTGCCGAAGGTGGTGTAGCCGTCCTCGAAGATCGTCTGCCCCTCGGCCTTCGAGGTCTGGAGCAGCTTGCGGAAGATTTTGCCGTCCGGGATGTCCCTGCGCGTCACATGCACGACGCCCCAGTTGTTGTTGGAGCACCCCGCGCGGCCGCTCAGGTCATCGCCGTAGTAGCCGATGAAACCCACCGACCCGGTGTCGTAGTCCTCCCCTTTGCCGGTGCCGAGCTCGCTGCCGTCGTTCGTGACCGGAGTCGCCGGGGTGCCGTCCGGGTAGGCCGGGGAGCCCTTGTCGAAGTCCATGTGCAGCGTGTAGGAGAGCCTGCCGTTGCCCTCGATGCAGGAGTCCGGCCTGCCGTTCGGGGTGCTCCCCGTCGCCGCATGCCTTCGGCGTGGGTATCTCGATGTTGAAGCTGGTGCCGTCCGTGGCGCTGTCCAGATGCAGCTTGCCGTCAGCGGGGCGGAAGGTCTTGCCTCCGTAAGCGCCCTTGAGGTACGTCCCCGTGGGGAACGCGCTCAGGTCGAGCGTGCCGGACCAGCCGATAGAGCGGTTGCTGAGTCCCTTGGCCGTCTGGGACGCCTTCGGGCGTATGGGGTCCGCGTGGATGTTCAACGTGCCCTCCAGCGTCTTGGCGTCCGTGCCCCACTCAAGGTCGTATCCGTCGTCGGTGTCCACGCTGGCCTCGGCGTAGGTCATCGAGATGACCGTGACGGGCTCCAACTCGACGCTTGAGTACTTGGCCCAGCCGTCCGCGTCGTTGCCGGTGTACAAGATCGAAGGTCATGGTCTGGCCCCGCAGCGGCTTGCCGCCGTAGTTGTCGGCCAAGTACCAGAGGGTCTGCCTCACCTCGTTCGTATAGCCGTCCGGGGCCCGGAACGTGCAGCCGCCCCCGTTGTACCCCTTGGCGGACAACTGGCCCTCGGAGCGGCAGAAGCTCCCCTTGCCGGAGCTGTAGCTCAGAGGGAAGCCTTCGGGGGCGGACGGCACGAGCCTGACGCTGTTGTTCACACCGCCCTTGAACTTCAGGTCCATCTCGTATTCCACGTAGTCGCCGGAGCACACAACGCCGTCGTCTGCGGTGTTGTCACCCGGTTTGTCGTCGTTCGCCCCTCCGGTGTAGCCGTTGGCCGAGTTGAGCCAGCACTGGTCGGCCGTGCCGAACCCCGTTCCGTCGGTCACCTTGGTGAAGGTGACCTCCACGCTCGGCGGCGTGGGTTCCTCGGCGTTCGCCGTGGAGGCCGCCGCCCCGGCCCCGAACGTCGTGGCCGATTTCCTCGCCGCGATGGACTGCGACGAGGTGACGCTCGCTTGGCGCAGGAGCGGTGCGAGGCAGCCGTTCGAGATCAAGGGTCCCGAGGGAATCCGGTGCGTGGTGTCGCCGGTGGTACGGGACTAGCGCAGTGCGACGCTCCTCGCGCCCGTGGGGTTCGGGGCGTCGTCCTTGGCATCCCCGCCGCGGTATCCCGTGTAACCCTCCGGCGCTAGGTAGTTGTGCATGTCGGAGTCGTCCGACTTGAGGCCGTCGCGCGAGGCGAAGTAGAGCATGACGCCCGTCGGGGAGTCCTTGGTGGGCTGGAGCTCGAAGCGCCCCTGAAGTCCGGGCAGTCGTTGCAACTGCCGTTGAGGCCGGGCTGAAAGAGCTCCGCATCCGTCACACAACGCGCCTTCGCGTCGGAAGGCATTGATGCCGTTGCCTTGGTCGGTGAACGAGCCCGGCACGTAGTCGAAAACGTATCCGTAGCCGTAGGTTTTGGTGCCCTCCATCGAGCAATCGGCCTTCAGCGTCAGACGGTCGTACCCGCCGCCGAGGGTGTAGTAGTCGCCCGCCCAAACCTCGCAGTGCTGCGGTTCCGAATCCGCAGAGTTTGATTTGTCGTGACAGTCCTCCGCCAATCCGAGCGTGAGGAGGGTCGGGCACAGCAGGACCGCCATCACGCAGCCCGCCGTGATTCCCGCGACGACCTTGGGCCAGCGGCGCTTGCCTTTGGTCGTCGGTTCGTCGTTGCCTTGGGTGGATTCGTCGTTCATCATGGGCCCTCCTGATTGTCATTTCGCCGTTGGCTGTGTGCGGCTCAGGCGGTGAGGAGCGTGGGCAGGTAGATGCCCGTCTCGTCATATGCAGGGCCATGACCTCAAGGCCGTGGTGCCCCGGTCGTGACAGCTTGGGCGAGAGCGTCGATATGGCGACCGCAGGCTTCTGCGGCAGCTTGCCGAGCGTGGCCCCGCAGGCCGCGAACGACAGCACGTCCTCGGCCGAATTACTCGAATCCATCGGAAAGTCGGGATGCGGACAGAGGCACGCCGCCACGAGCATCACATCGTCGCCCAGCACTGCGGGTCTGTCCTTCCAAGAGTCGTAGCCCTTCGCCATGATGCGGGCCAGCTTCTCGTCGCGCTCCGGCCCCTCGTTGCGCTGGTTGGAGTTGAGCCATTCGGTCTCGGAGTCCAGCTCGATGGACGCGAGCGTGCCCTTGGCCCCGGCATCATGGACACGAACCACGCGGGCATGTCGGGTATGCGCCCGACCGGTATGATGTAGACCCACATCGTCACGCCATACGCGGAGAGGCCGGGTGCCTCCATGAACACGGTGGCGCGGCAGTGGGAGTCGTCGTCGGGCCACAGCTTCTCGTCGGTTCCGGCGTCTCCGTATGCGCCCGCTTCGATTGCCGCCCGCCAGACGCCACGCGCGTACCTGCGTATCCAAGCCCTGTGCCTCGCCCTCGTC